>ENA-UPSA01000086-UPSA01000086.1-bioreactor-metagenome-genome-assembly--contig:-NODE-86-length-146635-cov-9.537031_pt1 | contig 146635 bp, 136 predicted proteins | sample MGYA00238183_ERZ773288 | MGnify/ENA primary metagenome ERZ773288 (study PRJEB29028, sample SAMN07631243) | bioreactor metagenome | isolation source: Switchgrass digestor | place: USA: Dartmouth... | reverse complement strand
GCGAAAAAAGTATACTACCTTCCCGTGCGAAAATTCTCGCAAACTCTGCGGGACAATATACAACTGATCACCAGTCCCCCGGTGGAAATTCTGGGGGAACATCAGGTGGAGGCATTGCGCACCAAAACCGAAACCATCCCGGTGGACGGGGTCTTTCTACTGCGGGACAGCATTGCCCCATCCGCGCTGGTGCCGGGAATTCAGGTGGAAAACGGCTATATCGTGGTGGATGCGGATATGCAAACCAATTTGCCGGGCTGTTTTGCCGCCGGCGACTGCACCGGAAAGCCCCATCAGCTGATGCGGGCGGCGGGCCAGGGGCAGACGGCGGCCCTTGCGGTCACCAGGTATCTGGACCGCAAGGCGTCGGAACAATAAAATTGTCCTTCCTTGCAAACCATAAAAAATCTGGGTATACTATGGACAACCCCTTTAAAAGGGTAGCCAAACGTGCCAAACGTTAGGAAGGACTGGAATCAATGCTGGAATTGAATCAAGAAACGTTTCAGGATTTCATAAAAGGCGAAACTCCCGCACTGGTGGATTTTTGGGCGCCCTGGTGCATGCCCTGCCGGATATTCGCCCCCGTGCTGGAGGATTTATCCGACGAGCTGGACGGAAAGGTGGAATTCGGCAAAGTCAACATTGACGATAACCCCGACCTTGCCTCCCAGTACGGCATCACCACCATTCCAACCATCATCCTCTTTCAACAGGGAAAACCAGTCACCCAGATGATTGGCGTACACTCCAGGGAAAAGGTCCTGTCCACCATCACATCTCATCTGTAATCTCTGGAGAAAACCACAATCAATAACGAGGGAGCGGGGCGGCAGTCCCCTCCCTTCTTTTTTACCTCAGCATACGCAACAAAAATCAACCATTTCCTCACTATAACAATAGATTATCTTTGACACCGGAACGGAGCCTCTATGATTATTTCGTTGGAAAACATTGAAAAGAGTTTCGGAGCTGCCCCGGTTCTGCGGGGAGTCAGCGCCCGCATCGAAGACGCCGACCGGATTGGCTTAATCGGCCGCAACGGAGCGGGAAAAACCACCCTGCTCAACATTCTGTACGGCAGCTTGGAGCCGGACGGGGGGACCGTTGCCCGGGCGGACAAGACCATCGGCTTTTTGCGGCAGAACAGCGGGCTTTCCTCCGGCAACACCATTTGGGAGGAGATGCGCTCGGTGTTTGCCCCGCTGCTGGAAGCGGAATGGGAACTGCGCGCTCTGGAACAACAGATTGCCCAAACGCCGGTGGAGGACCCAGACTATTCCCGGTTGACCGCCCGGTACGCCCATCTGCAGGGGCTGTTCGAACAGCGGGACGGCTACCTCATCGACGTGAAAATTCGCACCGTGCTTTCGGGTATGGGCTTTGCCGACACCGACCCCCAAACGCCGGTGGAGGTGCTTTCCGGCGGGGAAAAGACCCGCCTTGCCATCTGCAAGCTGCTTCTGGAGCAGCCGGAGCTTCTAATATTAGACGAGCCCACCAACCATCTGGACTTTCGCACCCTCAACTGGCTGGAAGATTATCTGCTCAGCTACAAGGGAGCTCTGCTGGTGGTTTCCCACGACCGGTATTTTCTCGACAAAATCTGCACCAGCATTTGGGAGCTGGAAAACCATGAGCTCATCACCTACCCCGGCAACTACAGCCGCTATGTGGTGTTGAAAGAGGAGCGGCTGGAGCGCCAGCAAAAGGAGTGGGAAATTCAGCAGCGGCAAATTGCGGAAATGGAGGAGTTCATCGCCCGGAACATTGTGCGGGCCTCCACCACCGCCCGGGCTCAGTCCCGCCGCAAGGCGTTGGAAAAGATGGAGCTGGTGGAGCGTCCCCGCCCTCCCGCACGTCCCCCAAAACTGCGGTTTACTTATCGGCGGGAGCCGGTCAAGGACGTCCTTACGGTGGAAAATTTGACCCTTGCGGTGGGCGAGGGGATGGAACAGCGGACCTTATGCTCCCATCTCAACTTCCACGTCACCCGGGGAGAAAAAATCGCCCTGGTGGGGGCCAACGGCATTGGAAAAACCACCTTCCTGTCGGCTTTGGTGGGGCTTATCCCCCCTCAGTCGGGAAGGATTGAATGGGGCGTCAACACCGAGGTTAGCTACTTCGAACAGGAGGAGTTTGGCCTCCACTCCAACAAAACCGCTTTGGACGAACTGTGGGATCGATTTCCCCAAAAAACGGAGCAGGAACTGCGCACCGTGCTGGGCAACATGGGCCTGACGGGGGACGCGGTGTATAAAAGGGTGGGCGAGCTTTCCGGCGGGGAGCGGGCAAAGCTGAAATTCGCCATCCTCACCCTGCGGTGCGGCAACGTGCTGGTAATGGACGAGCCCACCAACCACCTGGATTTGGCCTCCAAAGAGGCGTTGGACAAAGCCCTGCAGGAATACACCGGCACTTTGCTGGTGGTCTCCCACGACCGGTATCTTCTCAACAAGTTTCCCGACAAAATCGCCGAGATGCACCCCGACGGCATTCAGATTTACAAAGGCAATTACGACAGCTACCTGGCCGCCAAAAACGCCCAGCCTCCCGCCCCCAAGCCGCAGCCGCCGGAAAAGCCGGCCAAAACGTCCTCCTATCGGGGCAAAAAGCAGCGAAGCGAGGAGGCAGCCCGTCGGCGGGAAATTTCCCTTTTGGAGCAGGAAATCGAAAGGCTGGAAGGGGAAATAGCCCAGTTGCAAGGGGAAATCTCCAGTCCTGAAGTGGCGGCGGATTATCAGCGACTGCAGCAGGCCTGCGATACCCTGGAAGAAAAACAAAAGGCCTACGACCAGGCCCTTTCCCGCTGGTCCCTCCTGTTGGAGGAAAGCTAATTTACCGTAACCATCGCAGAGAGACGAGGGGACTTTATGAAATTTGAACGCAACGACAAATATACCACCATAGCCATCTACGCCCTGCTGGTGATTATTTGCAGCATTATCTTTTACCAGGCGGTACAGAACCTGGGGATGGTCAGCGGCTTTTTGGGCCGGGTGGCGGGTTATTTGCAGCCCATTATCAACGGCATTGTGTTTGCCTTTCTTCTCAACCCTCTGCTGCGCTTTTCGGAAGAGCGCCTGCTTTCCCGTTGGGCCATCAAGCCCCTTCCCCGCCGGGTGGTGGGACTGATACTCACCTATCTGATGGCCTTCGCCTTTGTGGGCTTCTTTTTTGCCATGGTGGTGCCCCAGATTTTCGCCAGCATCCAGAGCATCCTCAACAACCTGCAGTTCTACTTCAAGGCTCTGGAAAAGTGGGATATTACCATCACCAATTTCATTCACAACTTTGGAGAGAGCACCGAATTTGAAAAGCTGGTCATCGGCATCCTTTCCCAAATATTGGATTCCCTGCGGAATTGGGCGGCAGGCGCCAGCGACTACTTTTACACCCTGCTGCCCAGCGTCCTCAGCGCCACCCAACGGGTCACCACTTCCATCATCAATCTGTTTTTGGGAATCATCGTCTCCATCTATCTGCTGTGGGACCGGGAAAAGCTATTCGCCCAACTGAAAAAGGTTCTGCGGGCCTTTACCTCCGAAAAAGCCTATCGCCTTGTTGTTGACCTTGCACTAGACGCCAACCGAATTCTTAGCGGTTTTGTGTTGGGTAAGGTGATTGACTCCCTGATAATTGGCGTGCTATGCTTTATTGGCATGAGCATCCTCCGGCTGCCCTTTCCGGTGCTCATCAGCTTTATTGTGGGTATTACCAATGTCATCCCCTACTTCGGGCCCTTTATGGGAGCCATCCCCGGTGCTCTGATTATCGCCGTCATCAGCCCCATGCAGGCGCTGTGGTTTTTGATTTTTATGCTGGTGCTCCAGCAGTTTGACGGCAATATTTTGGGACCAAAAATCCTGGGGGACAGCATCGGCCTTTCCCCTTTGTGGATTATCCTGTCCATCATGCTGCTCAGCGGGCTCCTCGGCGTGGTGGGAATGTTCATAGGCGTTCCCCTGTTTGCCATTATCTACTCCTTGTTTAAGCGGTTTGTCTCCTTTTTGCTGGAGCGAAAAGGGGAGTCTTCCGACACCTGGGACTATGCGTCTGACAAAAATCCCCGCATCAAATAGCGTTTAGCGCCAGCTTCATTCCCAAGAAAGGCGATGGGTTTGTTGGATATCCTTTTGTTTAGCATCAACGCCACCCTTCCCGTGGTGCTCTGCATGGCCGTTGGCATTGTGCTCCGTTGGAAAAATGCGGTGAGCGAATCCACCAGCAAGCAGCTTTCTGCCATGTGTTTTAAGCTGTTTCTTCCCGTCCTCACCTTCAACAACATTCGGTCCATCGATTTTCACTCCGAGTTTTCGCCAAAGCTGCTGACATACGCCTTCGTTGGGCTTCTTGGGATGTTTTCGGTGCTGCTGCTCCTTTTCTCTTTCATCGAAAAAGATAAGGAATGGCTGGCGGCCTGCGTTCATGTGGGATTTCGTTCCAACTACATCCTGCTGGGAATCCCTCTGGCGCAAAACATGTTTGGACAAGAAGGCGTGCAGATTGCCGCCATGCTCATTCCGGTGGCCATCATTCCCTTTAACTTTTTGACTCTATTTCTCTTCAGCCTGGCGGACACCGGAAATACTTCCGTGGGAGCGCTGCTGAAAAGTACCCTCTCCAAAGTGGTGCGAAATCCTTTGATTCTCTCCATCCTGTTTGGCATTCCCTTTTCTTTGACCGGGTTTGCCTTCCCTGTGTTTTTGGAAAAAACTCTGCAGAATATCGGCGGCGTTGCCTCCACCTTCAGTTTGATTACCTTGGGCACCCAGATTGTGTTGGACAGAAAGCAAATGGGGGATGTGGGCAAAATCGTGAAGATGACCCTTACGCGCCTGGTGTTTGTGCCTGTGGTTCTGCTCTCCATTTTTGTTGCCGCGGGCTTTCGGGGGGCAGAACTGGGAGCGTTGTTCGTGCTCTTTGCTTCTCCCTGCGCCAATTCCTGCGGCATTATGGCCCGTCAATACAACATCAAGCCGGAATTTACCGCCCAAATGGTGGGCATCACCACTTTATTCAGCGGTTTGACCACTTTTGTGGGAATCACTTTGCTTAAAGGTCTCGGATTATTTTAAAATCAACGATGATTCGCTCCTCGACGGCATAGCCGCGAGGAGCTTTTTCTTTGCGCAATATTGTATTTCTTCTAAAGAAGCGAGGAGAAGTGACGAAGAATAAGAAAAGGATATTTTTTTCCATCACCTGAGAAGGAGAGAGTTGTATGTTGACACCGGTTGGCAAATATCGGTACAGTGGTTCCTCCATGAGTTATGCTCCCAAGGCAAAAGCCACCCAACCCGCAAACCAGCCGCAAACGTCTCCCGTATCCAAAACCGACACCTTTACCAAATCCTCTCAGTACAAGCCAAATCTGGACAAAGTCAGCGCCATGAAAACCAAACTGGCCAACAATGTGGAAGCCTTTCGAACCATGGTGCAAAAACTGTTCCAGAAGCAGGGCGCCCTGGCTGAGCACACGCTCAATTCCCAGATGGAAATTGACGAGGCCACGCAGGCGCAGGCGCGGCAAGCCATTGCGGAGGATGGAGAATGGGGCGTGGAGCAAACAGCCCGACGCATTCTGGAATTTGCCAAAGCCCTTTCGGGCGGAGACCCTTCTAAAATCGACGAGTTGCGGGAAGCGGTCAAAGAAGGTTTCGCGGCCGCCGAACAGGTTTGGGGCGGGACCCTACCGGACATCTGCTATCAAACCCTTGACCGCGTGATGAAGGGCTTTGACCAGTGGGCGCAGGAAACAGCCGCCGCGGAAGATAAAAAGTAAACGATATGTGATGAAAGGTCTGAATTAGGTATAAATATCCCATAAAAATCAAAAATTTATGGGACATCCTTTTGATTTTTACCCCTATATGATATAATTATATAAAATTATTTGTCGCTTTTTGTAGTAACGATATGGGGGTAGTACCGTTTTGATTCATTTGAATTCTCTGTTGAAGATGACAGGGGTCAAAAAATATGCGCCCGGTATGGTGATTGCCCGCGAAGGGGACAGCAGCACCACTGAAATGTATATCATCCTTCACGGCAATGCGGGCATTTACAAAAACTATCAAATGCCGGGAGAAGTGATGACCGGCACCTTGACGGCGGGGGATTTCTTTGGCGAAATGACCCTCTTTGCCGGGAAAACCCGGGCGGAAACGGTGGTGGCCATCACCGACCTCATCGCCATCGGCATCAACCGCCAAAATATCGGGGAGCTGTTCAGCAACCAGCCGGAACTTACCTTTTCCTTGATGGAAAAAATCTGCAAGCGGTACGATGCTCTCTTCCAGGAGCATCAGAAACTGCTGCTGGATACCGGCAAACTGTCTCAGGATGCGGCGTCCAGCGCCGCCAGCCCGCTATTCCCCAAGGAGCACGGCTCCTATACCCTCGCCCTCAACAATCAGTCCGATTGCCTGTATTTGGATACCGTTACCTGTCCTCTGTGCGGAAGCTCCTTTAAACATTTGAGCGTCATTGCCACCAAACTGCGGCGGGAATCCACCGACCCCGATATGCGGGTGCGCTACAAGGACATCGAACCGCTCCACTACGAGATTGTCACCTGTCCCTCCTGCCTGTTTTCCGCCCAAAGCGAAAGTTTTCCCACCGTTTCCAAAGGATTGTGGTCGGCTGTTTTTCAGGCCGTCTCCCCTTATTCCGGTGAAAAGTACAAACTGAAAACGGGAGACCAGAGGGATACTTTCACCGTGTTTGCAGGATACTATCTGGCTTTGCTCTGCGCTCCCCACTGCTTTGACGAGCACCAGGTGATTACGGGAAGCCTTTGGCAAAAATTAAGCCGCATCTACCAGGATTGCGGCGACCAAACCATGGTGCGCTACGCCTGGCAGAACGCTTTGAAAGAGTTCCTCTACGCCTACGAGCACTACACCTTTAACGAGCGCAAGGACGAACAAATCAGCTTTATCATCGGAGACCTCTATCAAAAACTGGGCGACCTGGACCAAGCCCGCAACTTTTTCTTCCAGGTGAAATCCAACCGCTCCGGAAGCCCTCTGATGCGCCGTCAGGCCGACCAGCGTTTGGAGCAGATTCGGGAAATGCGGCAGGGCAAGGAAAATTAAATCTACCATCGAAAAAAGGAACAGCGCAAACCGCCTTTCAGGCAGTTTGCGCTGTTTTGCGTTATTTCGTTGCCGGTTGAGAGACCAGATAGCGGGGAGTAATGCGGCCGTCGGCGATGGCAAACTCCACCCCTTGATGGGGCAGCAATCCATCGGTGTAGGGCGGCACATCGGGGCAGTCGGAAAAGAACAGCTTTGCGCCCATCTCGCTCATCATCTTCAAAATGTCGGGGTGGGCGCTGCCAAAACGGCGGTCGCTGGACGCGCAGGAGACCACATACTGGGGATGAATTTGCTCAAACTTCTCCAGGCCGATGCCGTCAATCTGGCTGTGATGCCCCACTTTAAAGATATGGGCCCCAATGTCCCCTTCGATTCCCGCATAACCATCCCGATTGGTATCCCCCGGCAAAAGGATGCGAACTCCTTGGTACTCCAGCAGTAAGACCAGGCTGAAATTGTTCATGGCGCTGTCCAGCTTGATCAGGGCAGAGCGGCGGGCGTCCTCATCGGAGGCGTGATAAATCGCCAAAAACATATTGACCAGCTGCTCCACCTGTTGGCAGGAAGGCGCCAGCACCTTCAGCGTCAGATCCTGGCAGAGGGAATAAACCTGTTCGGAAGCGCAAAGGGAGGAAATTTTCGTCCCTTTTGCCTCCAGGGTACTGCACAGGGTGCAGTAATCGTTGATGGCGCTAATTTGTTTTCGCAACGATATAGTGGGGCCAAGGGATAAGGGAAGGCGAGGCATCTTCCTCCAAAAATCTACGGGAAGACTCTTCCAAAAATGTCCAACCGAAATTTGCTCGGCAACCGGAAGCAATCCACAAAGATGGTCTTCGTGAATATGGGAACTGACCATCAAATCGATATGGTCAATCCCCCGTTCCTTTAAAAAGTAAGCGGTAGGAGTACGGCCGGTGTTATTGTCAGCGTATTCGGCAGCCTCTGCGCTGCCACCGTCGATGAGCATGGTGAAGGTTCCGCCGGCATAGGCTGCATCCGGGCATTCCACTAAAATGGCTTCACCATAGCCCACATTAATAAACGTCAACTTCATCATTACTGTATAGCCTTTTTGATATAGAAGCTGGAAAGTATCAATACCAGCACAGTCATGACAATTGCACCGGCACTGCCAAATCCAAACTTGAGGTTTTTGATTCCGTAATTGTATAGGAACTGAGTGATGGTGGCGGTGGAGTTCGCGGGTCCGCCCCCCGTCAGAATGTTGACTTTTTCAAAGAGCCGGAAGGTGTCGATGGTTCTCAGAAGGGTGCACAGTGCGATGCTGTTTTTAATGTTGGGCACCGTGACATACCAGAATCGCTGCAACACGTTGGCTCCGTCGATGGACGCCGCTTCGTACTGGTCGGAGGAAACGGTCTGCAGGGACGCATACAGAAGCAGGAACACAAAAGGCACGTTTTGCCAAACGTCGATGAGCAAAATGGTGTTGAAGGCGGTTTTGATTTCGTGGAACCAGTTATACACCGGAAGCCCCAGCGTGGTGAGCACCTGGGTGGTGATGCCGTAGTTGGGCGAGAGCATCATACGGAAGCTCAGTGCCACCGTAACCGCGGGAAGAAGATAGGGCAACAGCAACAGCGTGCGCATGATTTTTTGGCCCTTTTTCAGGCTGTTGACAAACACCGCTACAAGAAGGCCAAAAAACATTTCAAACATAACGGCCAGCAGGGTAAATTTTACGGTATTGAATATAGCCTGACGGAAATAGTTGTTTTTAAACAGGGTTATGTAGTTGCCAAAGCCAATAAAGGACGCGCTCTGCTTTAAGTAGTTGTAGTCGGTAAAACTGTAGATAAAGGTAAAGACAAGGGGATATAACGTCATGACCGTGAGGACAATCAGGGTGGGTGCCAGCATGATGTGAGGAAACGCCCGATCCCCCAAGGCTCCTTCGGATAATTTGTAAGGCTTGTTGGACATGATGAGCCTCCCTGTTCGGTGATTTGTTTACCGCTGTGGGCCCTTCCCTGCAGGCGCAAGGTTGCCCGCAGGGAAGGTGCCGGCGGCGCAAGGGTCCTTGACGGCGAACAGGCGCAACATCAAGAATCTTTGCGATAAAAAAGGTTATGCCATCAGAGCTTCCAGTTGAGCTTGAGCGTCGGCAAGGCCAACGTCAACCGTCTTAACGCCGTTGATGATGTTGTCCATCTCAGCGCCGAGGATGTTGGTGAACTCGGTCCACTCTTCAATGACAGGACGGTACACGCCGTTTTCCAAAGCGTCGCAAACGGTCTGCAGATGAGGCATCTTGGCCAGAACGTCGGCGTTCTTCAGGCAGGAGTAACGGCAAGGCACCCCGCCGTTGTCAATGGAGGCAAGCTGTACTTCGGGAGACATGATGTAATCCAGCAGCTTCATGGCCAGTTCTTTGTTCTGGCTGTTGCGGGTGATGCCAACGCACCAGATACCGTACTCGGAAGTGGCGTACTTCTCGCCGCCCTTCTTGGCAGAAGGAGGAATCATAATGTAGCTGGCAGCTTTGTCGTCGGCGGGCACGTACCAGCCGGGCCAACCCACTGCCATGGTGGCGGCGCCGCTGTCCAGAGCTGCTACGATATCATCCTTGGACTGAGCTTCGCCGGTGGCGATCAGGTCCAGATAGAAATTCAGAGCTTCCTTAAATTCGGGAGTGTTGACGGTGGGCTTGTTGTCCTTGTCCACAACCCAGCCGTTGAAGGCAAGCAGCAGAGGCAGGAAGTCGGACACGAAGTTGTCGGGGGTATCGCCGCGGAGCAGGAAGCCTTTCTTACCCTGAGAAGCCGCGTTCTTGCAGGCGGTCATAATCTCTTCCCAGGAATCCACGGCGCCGATGTCCACGCCGGCGTTTTTGACGTTCTCTTTGTTGTAGAGCATGACGGTAACGTTGCCGAAGTAAGGAGCCAGATAAATCTGTCCGTTTACTTCGCAGATGGCGGTGGTGTTGGGAATGATGTCGTCGTCAAACTTGTAGCCCAACTCCGAAAGGTTGGCCAATACGTTGTGAGCGGTAAACTCCGCCATCCAGGAGCCGTCTACCATGCACAGGTCATAGGCGCCTTTTTCGTTGGTGGCGTCCAGGGCAATTTTGTTGTGGAGGTCGTCGAAGGAAAGATCCAACACTTCGCATTTGACGTTGTTGGCGGCCTCGAAATCAGGCAGGGCAGCCTTGATGACGTCTGCATATGTACCGCCGCGGAGAATCAGGGTGAGCTTCTGAGGTTCGGAAGACGGTGCGGAAGAAGGTGCGGAAGAACCAGCCTGGGAGGATGCCGCCGGAGCGGTAGTTTCTTTGGAGCTGCTGCTCTGCGGGGCACTGGATGTCGTCTGGGAACCACATGCGGCCAGCGTCATAATCATTGCCAATGCAAGAATCATCGCCAGAAACTTTTTCATGTTGTTGATATCCTCCTTTTACTTTTTGGTTTTGGGTGTTTTATTTTGTTATTCTTTCACAGCGCCGCTTGACAAACCACTGATCAAGTAGTTCTGCGCAAAGATAACAAACAAGGTAATGGGAATGACCGACACCACGCCTCCCGCAGCCACGAGGCCGAAGTTGGTCAGGTTATCCTCGGTGTTGAGAACCGCCAGGGTCAGGGGAACAGTGTAGTTGACGGGAGATTGCACGAAAATCACGCTGTAGGTGTATTCGTTCCAGGCATACATAAAGGAGAGCATGGCAATGGCTGCGATGCCGGGAGCCACCAGGGGCAAAACAATTCGCCGAAACTGCTGCCATTCGGTGGCGCCGTCGATTTTTGCGCTCTCCTCCACCTCCACGGGGAGGTCCTGGAAAAAGCTGATCATAAACCAGATGATAAGAGGCACGTTGATCAGCACACAAGCCATGATGACAGGTACTTTGCTGTTAAGAACCCCCAGCTTGGAAAACATGATGTACAGAGGGATGGTAAATGCAACGGGAGGCAGCACACGCACCAGCAGAACCCAATAGGTGGTGGGTGTTTTAATCTTGAGGCGGAACCGTTTGCGCGCGATGATGTAGGCGGCGCAAAGGCCGATGGCAAGAGAAAGCACCAACGAGGTGGAAGCTGTCTGCAGGCTGTTGGCGACGGAGGTACCGAATCCTCTCTGGGCAAAGAGCTGGATAAAATGCTCCGGCGTCAGCGTTTTGGGGATGACGGAAATATGCCCCTTCAACTCGTCGGTGGGGCGAATAGCCATGGCAACCAGCCAGTAGATGGGAAACAGGGCAATAAAGAGCAGCAACAGACTGATCACACCTTTGATCAGCGAATACCAGTGTTTTTTCACAAATGTTCCTCCTTCATGGCATATTCAGGGGTGGGGTGCGGTTCCGCTAACTGGAGCCGCGCACATTCAGCCAAGTAGGCAGGACAGTTACCTGTTCTGCAATCTCCTCGCCCCGCATCAATGCCTGCAACTTTTGCACGCAGATCTGCCCCATGCGCATCCGGTCGATATGGACCGAAGTCAGTTCCGGTTCGGTGGTGCAACAGATGGAAGAGTCGTCGTAACCCACGATGGCAACGTCCCGGGGAATGCGCAGGCCCAAGCGAAGGGCCGCTTTGATGGCGCCCACGGCTATGACGTCGTTGGCACCGAAGATGGCAGTGGGCGGATCTTTTTGGCGCAACAGCGCCGTCGCAACCTCCACGGCACTTTCAATATCGGGGTCGGACATGCGGATGTAGCGGGACTCTACCTTCAGCCCATGCTCTTTCATGGCGTCCAAAAAAGCATTGTACCGCTCACTGCAAATGTATGGGGAAAAGCGTCCGGCAATCATGGCAATTTTTTGGTGGCCTCTTTCCACCAAATGCTGAACCGCCTGCCTGGTACCGTCCCGCTCGTCGGACAACACATAGGGCAGGTTCATGCCGGCGATACGGTTGTTCACCATCACCACGTGAATGTTCTGGTTCTGAAATTCCAGGACCCGTTCCGCCTTGGCGTTGCCCCCCAAAATGACTCCTTCGATCTGTTTGCGCTTGGCGCTGTTGGTGGCCGCGATCCAGTCTTCCTCTGTGGAGATGAGAAGCTGATAGTCGTAGGCATTGCTTTCCTTCATGATGCCTTCGCAGATACCGGCGTAAAACTCATCCAAAATGGAGGAGTGGGCCTTGCAGATGAGAAAGGCGATCTTGTCGGTGCGCTGCAGCGCCATGGCGCGGGCAATGGCGTTGGGGGAATAGTTTAACACTCTGGCAGCTTCCAGCACCTTTTCCCGCGTCGCCTTTTTTACCCGCTCAGGGTAAAAAAACGTGCGGGAGACGGTGGCGGTGGAAACTCCCGAAAGCTTGGACACATCCCTTATGGTAGGATTCATACGTACCTGTTACCCCTTTGTATGTAACCGTTAACATTATAATTTCCATAAACTTTTCCATATAGTCTAAAGTTTTTATAGCATATATCCACATGGCTGTCAACTCCAATAATTTTATTTGAAAACTTTTCTATAATTCCAACAATTTTTTCAAAATTTCTTTAAGCAATCCAACGGCGCAAAATGTAACTGTTTACATTGTATACATCTTCGTGGAAGGAAGAATAATGGAGAAAATAACAAAAAAAATCAATAATTATGACGTTACAGAGCAGATTTTTAAAGAGATTTATGTTAAAATAATTCAACACCTCGATTGAGGAGCGAAAGAACGGCTGGACTAGACCCATTTGTTGTTGGAAAATCGGAGGACATCTTACGAATATGGAACTGCATCTGTTGTTAGAAGAACTGATTCAAATCGCACAAAAAACCAAAACCGATTTTGCTACAAGCATTCGGATGACCCCCAGCGGTCTGAGCAAAATTTTAACAGGCAAGCGCCTCCCCACCTCCCGGGAACGTAAGGTGTTTACCAAGCTGGCTGCAGAATATTTTGCCGAATCCATTTATGCTCCCAACTGCCACTTAAAATTTAAGGATTTGTACCCGGTGATATACGAGTTCCAATCCAAAAACGAGCTGTTGGCCTTTTTAAGCTACGGAATCGAATACGCCATGGACAAAAATTTTGCCCAGGAAAGCAGCGTGAATTTTGACTATGCGGAACGCGGCTTTTATTTCTTGGGCCACAAGCCAGTCATCAACTGGCTGTGCGTGATTTTGTCGGAGTATTTGATGGAGCATAAAAGCGGCGAGCCTTTGGAGCTGTACAGCACCCTTCCTATGTGGGGGTTCAACTACCACCGTATTTTAAAGCGGATTGTAATTACCAATCCAAAGTTGTTGAAGGGCATCACCTTTAATCACATCATCAGCGAAACCCGCATGAGGGAAACCCAAGTCAAAAACGTGGAAGGGTTGGTTTCTCTTTTCGTTAAAGCCAACGAATACTGCAACCTGAATTTATGGAGCACCCCCAACCCCATCCCGCAGCATTTTTTGCTGATTAAAGGCCATGTTTTACTGATTCTGGACAATTTGGACGAAACGCCGTTTTTAACTCCCATTTCCCATAAAAGCTACTTGATTTTGTTCTATAATTCCCTGTTCAAGGACAAGCCAAAAAAGATCAGTTTTGGAACCGACGAAGTGATTGCCTATCTCAAGGAAAATCCCCAGCAGGTTGCGGAGCTGATGGAAGACACGGAAAGCACCACCTACAGCTTTTTGCCGATGGGCTATCTGCTGCAAAAAGACGAATTGAAACAGATGCATTCCGACGAAACCCTTGTGAATTTTATCGAGAATGTACACCGTGGGTTTCTTGCGGGTAAGATGTACTTTTCCGCGGCTTCCATGGAGCGATTGGTAGCTTTTGGGAAGTTGATTGTCCCGCTGCTTGGGACGATGGTGATTCCTCCCAAGGAACGAGCCCTGTACCTGCAGCGCTTCAACCAATTCTTCCAGGAGGAGCAGTGGAAAAAAGTTACCCTCATCAACGGCGAACTGGGGGACTTTGTCATGGTTTTCACTCGGGAAGCAGCCATTCTCTACGCTGTCAACAGCGACGGGGAAAAGTTCCACATTTTCCGTCAGCCCCAACTTCGCGAGCTGTTGAAGAATTCCCTGCTTGCCGAGACCAATATTGTTTTTGAGCTGTCCCCCGATTTGTGGAAGGCGTATCAGGAAGACTTGCTCAACAATCATTCCTATTTGACCCAACCTTAAAATGCAAACAAAACACCCCCTGACGGTTGTCAGGGGGTGTTTGATTTAACCATTATTTTGTTGGTTGATGCGGCTTTCCAAAAACTTGCTGAGATCCTCGCCCGTTCCGTTCGAAAGGTGGCCAACCTCCACCATATGAACTTGATTATTTCCAAAGAGGAACAGATAATTTCGAAAAGGCAATATCTTCTGGATCGATTCATAGGAAACCGTGCTGGTATCGACCGCGTTTGTCACCGTAAACTCCGTATCATAAAATTGGTAGTGGTATATGACAGCCTGGTCTGCCTTTTGCTCTTTCATCAACATCTTTGCGGCAAAAAACTCCATAAAGACAGCAAAGAGGCAAAGCACACAACCCAGAAGCAGCAACAAACCGCCTACCACCCGAGTATCGCTCAAAAGCGGCCATACTGCGCCACTAATCAACAGCAAAACGCTGACACTAAGCAACACAATGCGTGGCATGGGCCGCACCTTGCGAGTCATGACGGCAATCAAAGCCCGATATGCAGCTCCATCATACGTGGTGTGGCTTTCAAAATAACAGGGCACATTCTCATCTCCTCTCTTTGATATCTTGCACTTTCCAAACTCATAAGAACAGCATAACACATTTGACGGAATCCCACAACGAAAAAATTAAATCCACGTCCGATTGTTTGCCCTATATAACATAGCTTATGCATTCCATTCTATCCTATCAGCGAAAAACAAAATATATAGTCAAATCCTATGCAAAGAATAATCGATAACAATTTTAATTCAAAATCAAATGTAATATAATTAAATTTACATAAAAAATATCCTGACATCTACATCCCATGAGATATATGGTGGTGGTCCATCAGCGACCCCATCGCAACGGAAAGAGAGGAGTGTTCTTGGTGACACGGTATGTACAGGAACAGGAACGGAGCCTGCCGGTAAAGAAAAGCTGCGACGTGCTGGTGGTAGGCGGAGGGGTTGCCGGCGTAGCAGCCGCCATGGCCGCCGCCCGCTGCGGTGCCAAGGTGATACTGCTGGAGCGGCAGTATCTGCTGGGAGGACTGGCCACCCTTGGAAACATCACCATCTACATGCCGATGGATGACGGCAAGGGGCATCAGGCGCAGTTTGGCATTGTGGAAGAGCTGTTCCGGCTTTCCATCAAACACGGAGCGGAAACCACTTACCCCTCCATCTGGCTGGAGGACGCGCCTTTGGAAGAGCGCTGTAAAACCCGCATGTCGGCGCAGTACAACCCCCACTTCTTCGCCCTGGAGCTGGAAAAGCTGCTGACCCAACTGGGAGTGACCATTTTGTACGGCGCTTTGGCCTGCGGCGTCACCATGAAAGGTAACCGTATCGATACCGTCCTTGTGGAAACCGTATCCGGGCGCAGCGCCATTGCGGCCAAAGCGGTCATCGACTGCACGGGAGATTCCCACATCTGTCAGTATGCCGGCGCCAAAACGGTGGAGTTTTCCCAGGGAAGCAAACTGGCCTGCTGGTACTATTATCTCTCCAACGGGCAGGTCCGGCTGCGGATGTACGGGATGCCCGAGGTCACCATTTCCCCGGAGGCGCAAGCTACGTTGGCCAGTGCGAAAAACGACAAAGTGGAGATTTCCGACAAGCGCTACAACCCCCTGGACGAGGACCAGCTCAGCGAGATGCTGGTTTTGTCCCATCAAAGCATGCTGGACGACATTCTGCAGCGCCGCAAAGAAGACCCTCAAATGGTGCCGGTCACCATGTCCACCATTCCGCTGCTGCGCAAAACCCGCAGGCTGGAGGGGGAATTGGTGATGGACGACCTGGAGTACACCTACATGGAGGACAGCATCGGCACCATCAGCGACTGGCGGCGCCGCGGTTTCGTGTACGAAATCCCCTTCCGCTGCCTGTACGGAAAGGAAGTGCCCAACCTTCTGGTGGCGGGGCGCAACATATCGGTCACCGAATCCATGTGGGACATCACCCGGGTCATTCCCCCCTGCATCGTCACCGGTCAGGCGGCGGGAGTGGCCGCTTCCCTCACCAGCGATTTCCCATCTCTGGACGTCGGCATTCTGCAACAAAAACTGGTGGAGCAGGGAGTGCGCCTTCACTGCGACGATATTCTGCGTTAGACAACGGGTTTGTGTCCCACTCCCCTGTTGTACGTATTCTCCTAGGAAAGCACCCTTTCGAAAGAGGGTGCTTTTTGTTTGGTAAATATAGACTAAATATATAATCATACATCGTCATTATGAATAAAATTGTTGCGCAAAGCAACGACTGGGATCCCAAATAGGGACGTATATGTCCTCCTATTTCATGTCTGCTGAGGGATAACAATGATGTAATTTAATGACTAAATATACAAATCGTATTGTCCGTCAATGGAAATGCTCAGCGTTCTCGGTTATAATGATGACGTTGGAAGATGAACAACGAAACAATCACTACATAAAGGAGATCCCGATCATGAGTTTTGTAAACTGAAGAACGGAGCGTGTGAAGGAAAATGAGTCGGCCGCCGAAATATTGGCTGCCTTTGCAAAAATGTAAAAATATCAGGGCTGTGTTTGTACAGCCCTTTTTCTTTTGCATCAACCGCCATGTCTGCGCGGTAAGGTGGCGTTACATGACGCCTTCCGCCCTTTTCGCATATACTGGATTATCCCGCACGAAAGGAAGTGGAATATGTTTGTTGGCTATTATCGCAAACGCCCTTACCGTCGCCTGAGGCTGGGCCCCATCGGAGGATATCAGGGCATGTTCGCCCCCGACTGGATGTACGCCCGAGCGGTGGAGGCCGCCATCAACGGGGAACCGTTCAACTGCAACTGCCCCTGCGACCGATGTTGGCACTGCCGTCGATGCCGTCCTTGGAGATAATTCGCAACCAAAAACAAAAATTGTCCAACCAGAACGATGAAACGCTCCGAAAGTTGCGTTCACTTCGGCGATGTTGCAAGTTGAACAGGCATGCTCAAAAAAGCAAAAATGGCCGCTTTCCTTCAAAAAAGAAGAGGGCAAAAATGAAAACGTCGCCCGGCAAAAGGACCGGCTGTGTTTCGACATAACAAAAACCGCATGAACCCAATGGTCATGCGGTTTTTCTATGGCAGGGGCAGAAGGATTCGAACCCTCGGCACACGGTTTTGGAGACCGTTGCTCTACCAGCTGAGCTATACCCCTATTTTGTGAGTCCGTTTTATAGTATAGCTTTTCCAGCAAGAATTGTCAAGCACTTTTCTTTCTTGCAACGAAAAAAGACGCCTCCAAGGGAGGCGTCTTTTTCTCTTTTCACCGTAGTTCAGCCGGCCATTCCGTCCCGGGCTTTTTGCTCCTCAATCGCCTGCTGCACAATCATATCTTTGACCTTCATCAGGCGAGTGGTGTTGCCGCGGTCGTTTTCTTCCAGCTTCATCCGAATATACCGGATGGTTTCCTGCAGATTGGGAATCCGGACATACTCCAGAGCGTTTACGGTGCGCCGGGTCTTTTCAATTTCTTCCGCCAACAGCTGGGCGCTCTTTTCCATCTGCGCTAGCTTGAGCATATAGGGCAGCACGTCGGCCAAAGCGGCCACCGAACTGTCCAGCTCGCCGGAGGTGGAGACAAAGCCGTAGGAGTAGTTGTCCCCTTCCCCACCCGAGGTCTCGAAGCTAAACACCGGCACCACGACGCTCATCATGTTTTGGGAACCAACCTCCAGCTCCACCCGCTGCTTGGGCATCATCAGAGCTTCGTCCAAAGCCGCGGGACTCATGACGGCACCTGCAATGACAAAGCCTTCGTACACTCCCATGATCTTTTCTTCCACGATTTTGCGAAGTTCCTGATTTTCCCGCACCAAAGTCAGGAATTTTTTCATCAGGTCATCCCGCTTATCTTTTAAGAGCTTGTGCCCCTTTTGGGAGGTTTTCAGCTTCTTTTTGAGGTTGGCCAACTCCATCCGAGTTGGGTTGACGCGTATCAGGGCCATAACTGTACCCCCTTACTGCGCCTTTTTGGGCAGGTATTTCTCGATGAATTCAGGACGAATTCGCTTGAGTTCGGTGGTGGGCAGGAGGGAAAGCAGCTCCCAGCCGATGGTCAGAGTCTCCTCGATGGAGCGGTCGGTGTCGAAGCCCTGGGAGACATAGCGCTTTTCAAACTCGTCGGCGAACTTGGCGTAGAGCAAGTCCACTTCAGAAAGAGCGGCCTCGCCCAAAATGGTCATCAGTTCCTTGGCTTCTTTACCTTGGGCGTAGGCGGCAAAGAGCTGGTTCATGGTTCCCGCGTGGTCCTCACGGGTCTTACCCGCTCCGATACCCTTATCCTTCAGACGGGACAGGGAGGGCAGCACGTCAATGGGAGGCGTGATGCCTTTGCGGAACAGTTCCCGGGAAAGGATAATCTGACCTTCGGTGATGTAGCCGGTCAGGTCGGGGATGGGGTGGGTCTTGTCGTCTTCCGGCATGGTGAGGATGGGAATCATGGTGATGGAACCTTTGGAATCCTTCCGCCGGCCTGCCCGCTCATAAAGGGTGGCAAGGTCGGTGTAGAGGTATCCGGGATAACCGCGGCGGCCGGGCACTTCCTTACGGGCGGAGGAAACCTCCCGCAGAGCTTCGGCGTAGTTGGTAATGTCGGTCAGGATGACCAGCACGTGCATATCCTTGTCAAAGGCCAGATACTCGGCGGCGGTCAACGCCATACGAGGGGTGGAAATACGCTCGATGGCCGGGTCGTTGGCCAGGTTGATGAACAGCACGGTGCGGTCCAAAGCTCCGGTGACCCGGAAGTCTTCGATGAAGAAGTTGGCTTCCTCGAAGGTGATGCCGATGGCGGCGAACACGACGGCGAATTTGCTGTCGGTACCCAGCACCTTGGCCTGACGGGCAATCTGAGCCGCCAACTTGGCATGGGGAAGACCGGAACCGGAGAAGATGGGCAGCTTCTGGCCGCGAACCAGGGTGTTCAGGCCGTCGATGGCGGAGATACCGGTTTGGATAAACTCGGAAGGATAGTCTCGGGCGGCGGGGTTCATGGGCAGGCCGTTAATGTCCAGCCGCTTGTCGGGAATGATGTTGGGGCCGCCGTCGATGGGGTTGCCCATGCCGGAGAAGATGCGTCCCAGCATATCCTCGGAGACAGGCATATCCTGGCTCTTGCCCAAAAAGCGCACCTTGGATTGCTCCAGGTTAATACCGGTGCTGCTTTCAAACAGCTGCACCAGCACGTTGCTGCCATTGACTTCCAAAACCTTGCAGCGGCGAATGCTGCCGTCCGCCAGTTCAATTTCGCCCAGTTCGTTGTAGGCTACGCCTTCCACGCCCTGGACCAGCATCAGAGGGCCGGCCACTTCCTGTATGGTTCTGTATTCCTTAATCATTGTCGGCGGCCTCCTTTGTCAGCAGAGAGGCAAGCTCCGCTTCCAATTCCTGCTTGGTATTCTTGATATACTCGAGAGCCTCTCCCTCCGGGATATATTTGGCTCTGGCAATCTTTTCTTTTACCTTCATGGCGAAGATGTCCTCCACCCTGGCTCCCGCTTTCAGGGCCTCGTGGGAACGACGGGAGAAGGAAATGACCAAATCCAGCATAGCCACCTGCTTGGCGAGGGAGGTGTAGGTGTCCACCTCGTCAAAGCCGTTCTGCTGCAGGTAGTCCTCCCGAATCATACGGGCGGCTTCCAGCTTGAGGCGGTCAGCGGCGGAAAGGGAATCGTAACCGACCAACTGCACAATTTCCTGCAGCTCCGCCTCTTCCTGAAGGATGGCCATGGTTTCGGCGTGGAGTTCGCCCCAGCCTTCCATGACATTCTTGTTCATAAACTCTTTGATTTGGTCCAAATAGAGAGAATAGGAGTTCAACCAGTCGATGGCGGGGAAGTGGCGCCGGTAAGCCAGCGAGCTGCTCAGCTCCCAGTACACCTTGACGATGCGCAGGGTGGACTGCACCACAGGGTCGGACATATCGCCGCCGGCCGGAGATACGGCGCCGATGGCGGAAATGGAGCCTTCCCGGTCCTCGTTGGGGCTGCACAGCGTCTTGACCTTACCGGCCCGCTCGTAGAACTGAGCCAAGCGGCTGGTCAGATAGGCGGGATAGCCTTCTTCGCCGGGCATCTCTTCCAGACGGCCGGACATTTCGCGCAGCGCCTCGGCCCAACGGCTGGTGGAGTCGGCCATGATGGCCACGTTGTAACCCATATCCCGGAAGTACTCGGCAATGGTGATGCCGGTGTAGATGCAGGCTTCCCGGGCGGCCACCGGCATGTCGGAAGTGTTGGCAATCAGCACCGTCCGCTCCATGATGGACTTGCCGGATTTGGGGTCTTTCAGTTCGGGGAACTCCATCAGAACGTCGGTCATTTCGTTGCCCCGCTCGCCGCAGCCGATGTACACCACGATGTCCACATCGGCCCACTTGGCCAGCTGGTGCTGTACCACCGTCTTACCCGAACCGAAGGGGCCGGGAACGGCGGCGGTGCCTCCCCGGGAGATGGGGAACAGGGTATCGATAACCCGCTGACCCGTCACCATAGGGGTGTTGGGAGGCAGCTTGGTCTTATAGGGACGCTGCTTACGAACAGGCCAACGCTGCAGCATTTGAACGGTAACTTCCGAGCCGTCTGCCTTCCGGATGGTGGCAATGGGCTCCACAATGGTGAACTGTCCCGCTTGAATTTTGACCAGTTCGCCCTCTACGCCAACCGGGCAGAGGATGCGGTGGGTAATAATGGAAGTTTCCTGCACGGTACCCAGAACGTCGCCGGGGTAAACTTTGTCCCCCACCTTGGCCACCGGGACAAAGTCCCACTTTTTGTTGTGGTCCAGGGAGGTGACTTCGATTCCTCTGGTGATGCAGCTTCCCACCATTTTTCGCATGACTTCCAGCGGGCGCTGGATGCCGTCAAAAATCATGGTGAGGATACCGGGAGCCAGCTCTACCGAAAGCGGGGCTCCGGTGGACACCACCTGGGCTCCGGGCCGAAGGCCCGAGGTTTCTTCGTATACCTGGATAGAAGCGCGGTCGCCGCGCATCTCGATGATTTCGCCAATGAGCCTCTGTTCGCCAACGTGCACCATGTCGAACATGTTGGCATCCCGCATACCCTTGGCCACAACCAGCGGACCCGCTATTTTGACAATTGTGCCGATACTCGCCAATCTTTTCACCTGCTTTCTAATGATTGAGTATATCCGCACCCACGGCCCGCTCTACGCTTTTGCGCAGGTTTTGCATACCTATGCCGAGGGTTCCATCCCGTCCCGGGATGGGAATAATCGCGGGGATCCGCGTATCCTTGTATTTGTCAAGCAGTCCGGGAGCCTTTGCCAGAGCCTGCTCGGTGATGAACACCACTCCGTACGCTTCCTTCACCAGCCGCTCCACTATGGAAAAAATATCGGCAGGCTCCTCCACCTCGAATACCTCGAAGCCTACGGCGCGAAAGCCCATGACGCTTGCTTTTTCGCCCACTACGGCTATTTTGCTACGCATAGGTTTCACGCAACCTTTCTTTAATCAACTCAGGTGCCACCCCTGCCAGGCGGGAGGCCATCACAATGCGCACCGCCTTGATTTCCGCTTCCTTGGCGGCGGCATACACAATCAGCAGCTCCACCCCGAAGGGGATCAGCCGCACGCTGTCCAGCACATTGGTGATGCAGTCGTCGCAAAGGCGTTCAAATTGGGTCAGCCCTTTGCCGCTGCGCAAAGCCTCAAGGGCCGGGTCCAGAATGGGGCCGTAATCGCTGCCCTGTATCAGGGCGATGATGCCGTCCATCCCTTTGGTAAAGGCTTCGGCCAGGTCATCCACATCCAGATTGCCGCCGGGAGCCAGCACCCGCTTGACAAAGTCCAGCTCCTTGCCAATCCGTTGGATCCGCACCACGCTGCGCAGGTTGGCAATATCGATTTTGGTCTTGACCAATTTGTGAAGGAAAGGAATCTCGTACTCCTTTGCCTTTTGCAGCATGGCCGCCAGCATGGCTTTGTCCACGATGACGTCCACCCACTGGGGGTCGCCGGTACGTGCCAGAGCATCGGTGGCCTCGGCAACGGCTTCCGCCAAAAGACGGGGGATTTGCTGATACTTTTGCAGCCGGAATTCCTCCCGCAGCACAGAAACCGGAACACTGCCCATCTCCACCAGCTCAACCTGCTCCTTATTCATGGCCTGCGCCTTGATGAGAAGCTTTAAGTTGAGGGCGTCGTACTCATAACGCAGCAGATCCAGAAAATCATATCCCTTGGAAAGGTTCTTTAAAAATTCATAAGTCTGGGCAAGATTCTCGCTCAAGGCTCGTTCGTACTGTTCCAGGGGAACTCCCACTCCGATGCCGGCGTCGTTAACCATTTTCCAGGCTTCGTCCAAGGTGGGAGCCTCAATCATCTGAATGAGCTGCCGTTGGGTCAGGAGTTTGCGCTCCAAAGACTTAATCCGGGAACCTGCATGGAGGAAATCGGTATCCTTAAACGTGACCAACCTTTCACCCCCGCCCTACGAAAACAGAATTGCGGAGGTTTCCCCCTCCAGATTTTCCCGCACGCCGGCAACCAGTACCTCAAACGTACAGTTGAATTCCACATCCCCCTGCTTGAGAATGAACCCGCCGGCAAAGTTGCCCACCTGGTCGGACAAGGTGGCGGTGTAGGTGCGGGTGCGGTTGCCGCTCAACAACTTCTTGACCTGCTCCAAAATAGCGCCGGAGAAGGTTTCCTTGAGCTGTTGCTTTTTGAAAATGGAATTGACCGTATCCACCACAAGAGGTCCCACCTCTTTGCGGTCGGCCGCGTTGAAAATATACTCGGCGTCGGCGGTTTGATACTGCAGGGCGCTTTTAACCATCAGCAGCACCCGCTCCTGAACCGACATGTTGCAGAGCATCTCCAAAGCTTTGTCAAAGGCTTTGGTCACGCACTCCTGCCGGGCGGCTAGGAGCATCTTGCGCCGCTCCACCTCGGCCTGGCTGACGGTTCGGTCGGCGATAAACGCCGCTTTGACCTTCGCTTCGGCCAGGGTCTTTTCGTAAGCCTGGTCGGCCTTGGTTTGGTAATCGGCAAGGATGGCCTCCGCCTCCGCTTTGGCGGCGGCAATCTGCTCGTCCGCCCAGGCTTGGGCTTCCGCCTGAATTTTATCGGTTATCGCAATGACAGCGTTTTTTTCACTCACTTTTTCACATCCCAACTTACATCACTATACCGAGAACCATCAGCAGAGAGGCCAGGAAAGCAAAGATGGCGTAGGTTTCCACCATGGCGGCGTACAGCATACCTTTGGAGATATGGTCGGGACGCTTGGCAACGATGTTCATGCCGGCGGCGGAAACTCTGCCCTGAGCAACGCCCGAAACAAAACCAACCAGACCTACCGGCAGGCAGGCGGCAAAAATTTTCAGACCCATTTCCAGAGAAATGTCGATCATGGTGCCGCCGGGCATCATACCGGTGAAGAACAGAACCAGGAATCCGATGAGGAAGCCGTAAATACCCTGGGTACCGGGCAACAGAGTCAGAATCAAAGTGCTTCCGAACTTATCAGGATCCTCTACCACAACGCCGGTCGCGGCTTCGCCGGCAATTCCCACACCTTTGGCGGAGCCAAAGCCGGCAAGGCTAACCGCCAACGCGGCTCCCAAGGCGGCAAAAAACGGGCCGGACATACCAAACAGGGTATCTACCATTGCTTTTGTTTCCATTGTTAGTCTTCCTCCTTATTTTGTAACCTTGACATATTTGGTATTGGCTGCAAGAGGGGTATAGAGCTTTCCGCCCGATTCATAGAATTTGCCGAAAAACTCCACGTAGTGCAGTCTTGCAGCGTGAACATAGCAACCGAGGGTGTTGATGCCCAAATTGAGCGCCGATCCGATGACAAAAATCACCAGGAAAAACAGGAAGCCAAAAATGCCGCCTCCAAACAGAGTACCGATGATATTGAAAACCTGAGCAATAACACCGGTGGCAAGGCCCAATGCCAGGATACGGGAGTAGCTGAGAACGTCCGAAAGATAGCTGGAAATATCGTAAAGTCCCCAGATGCCCTTGAGGATTCTCTTAATCGGATTTTTGCTTTCCCGGTCTTTCGTGAGAATCAGCACCACGGCACATACCAGCGACATCCACTTGCCAATGGTGGACAAGGGTTCTCCAAAGAACGAACCTGCCAACATGAGCAAAAGTCCCAGAATAAACAGAATCCAGAATATTACATCAAACAATGCAGTCCAGATCTGCCCGGACTTGATGAGCATATAGGCCTTGATGCCCATACCCAAAAAGATATGAAGCAGTCCCAACACCAGGCAAAGACCCATGACCACAACGGCTTGTCCGATGGGGTCCAGTATGGGGGTAATGTTGATGCGGTGCCCAAAGAACACATCGGAGACCACGCTGATGGTGTCTCCAAAAAAGCTGCCGAAGATAATGCCCCATATCATGGAGGAAAGGCCTCCCATGGTAATGACCTCGGCAACCCCCTTCATGCCGGCCTTTTTGGTCAGGAACAGACCGCCCAAAAAGAGGAGTAAGCCAAACCCGGCGTCACCCATCATCATGCCAAAGAAGATAAAGTAGGTAACCGCCACAAAATTATTGGGGTCAAATCCCCAATAGGAGGGAGGCGAAAACATGTTGGTCACCGCTTCATAAGGGGTGACCAGCTTGGAGTTCTTAAGCAGGATGGGCGGCTCGTCTCCCGCTTCCTGCACCGGTTCCTCCAGCTCGTAGTAGCAGTGGTACTTCTCCAGGATTGCCAGCGCCTGCTCCCGGGCCGTGGCGGGCACCCATCCGGTAAAGCAAAAAGCCTTTTGGGTGTTGCGCAACACCTGGCCTGTTTTTTCCCGCTGGAGCTTGACGGTCAGGGCGTCGTAGCTGTATTGCAGAGGGAAGATGTCTTCTCCCACCTTGCGCAAGCGGGCTTCGCAGTCGGCGATGGCCTGGTCGGTTTTGGCAATGCTGGCATCCAGAGCCCTGATATTTTCCAGGGCGGTGCCCTTCAAACCACTAAAGGACATACGGGAGGCGCCAAATCCTTTGAGGGTATCCCACAAGGCCCCTTTGTCCCGATTGTGGCAGATGGCCAGCAGATACTGCTGCTCGTTGTCCTGGGAAATCACCTTCAGGACACAGGCCGGCGCTTGCTCCTGTCGAAGCTGCTCCAGCTGGGTCATGTCGGCTTTGGCGGGAAGCAGGTAGTATTCTACGGAAACCGACCGCGTTCCCTCCAGTTCCAGGGGCAAATCATTGTCCGCCCAGGGCTGCAAAGAAGCGCGGGTAAAGGCGTCTTTGCTCCGGGCGGCTCGTAGCTTGGAAATTTCCGCTATAATTTCCTCAATGGTGCTGCAAATTTCCTCCCCGCGGGCCAGCATGGCCTCGTCTTCCAGCTGGTCAAAAAGCACCGTGGGTTTGGGAGCAAACATACTTCGCTTCTTCGCATAGGCGGATATGGCCGAAAGCGCGGTGGCATATCGGGACGCTGCCTGCTCCAGAGTATAAACGTCCGCTCGGCCGGCCTCGGTGAGAGCTGCTATTTCCTCGTAGCTCTCCAAAGCCTCCAAGGGACGCATCTGGATACACTGCGCGCGCTGCAAACCGCTGAGAATCGCCTCTTTATCCTCCAACAGCGCGACGGCGGACAGCTTCTCCATTTTAACTATCATACGCTGCCCACAATCCTTTCCACAATAACCTTGGCCGCCTGACTGATTTTGGCGTTGGCAGAAGATTTCAGCTCCTGGCACAGCTTTTCGCTCTCCGCGCGTGAGCGCTCCAGCTGAGCCTTAGCCTCGGCCTGTGCCTTCTCGATGATGGCCGCTGATTCCTGCATAGCCTTTTGGTTACTTGCTTCTAGGAGGCGCCGGCCATTGGCAACCGCTTCCTCTTTGATTTGAGCTGCCGTACGCCTGGCCTGTTTTTTGATTTCTTCTGCGTTGTCTTCCGTCTCTTTAATTTTATGAATAACTTCGACCATATTCCTCCTCCTCATGCAAAATTAGCGCTTGTTTATATTTTATCAAACATATAAAACAAACACAATATGAAAGTTAACATATTGTGTCGTTTTATTTTAATAAAATTATAATTGTTTAACCTAATTTGAACTAATTTTGGGGTTGACTGTTCTGATTAGTTTTGTTGTCAATACCGTCTTTTTTCCCATCATCGGGCTGAGCGGGTTCCCGGTTGGAAGCAGTCTGCTCTCGGGAAGTCTGCTCCTCCCTGGGTTGCTCTTCTTTTGAGGTTGGCGCCTCCTCGGAAGTCTGTTCCTCCTGGGAGGACTTTTCCTTGGTGTAACCCGGAATCTTCAGCTCGGGGATGACGACTTCGGACAGGGGTTTAGGTTTTTCATCCGATTCCATCAGGGCCTTAAACTCGGCGCTGTTGAGTTTTTCCTTCTCCAGCAGCTTTTGAGCCACCAGGTGCAGCTTATCCATATGCTCGGTGAGAATCTCGGTGCACTTTTGATAGGCTTCGTCGATGACGCGGCGAATTTCCGCGTCAATTTCGGCCTGGATGGCGTCGGAAACATGGCTTCCGCTGACGTAATCCCTGCCCAGGAAGACCTGGTCGGGGTCTTGGGAATAAACCACGGGACCCAGCTTTTCGGAAAATCCGTAACGGGTAATCATAGAGCGGGCAATTTTGGTGGCCTGCTGCAAATCGTTGGACGCTCCGGTGGAGATGTCGTCCAGCACCAACTGCTCCGCCACCCGCCCGCCCAAGCTGACCACAATGTCTTCAAACATGCGGGTTTTGGTGACATACATGTGGTCTTTGGTGGGCTGAGGCATGGTAAAGCCGCCGGCAGGGCCGCGGGGCACAATGGTCACCTGATGCACCGGGTCCTGGGTGGGGCAGAAGTAGAAGCACAGGGCGTGGCCCGCCTCGTGATAGGCGGTGAGCTTGCGGTCCTCGGCGGTGAGCACCTTGCTTCTCTTTTCGGGACCCATGGCCACCTTGATGTTGGCCTCTTCAATTTCCTTCATGGTGATGGCCTTAAGGCCTTTTCGGGCGGCCAGCAGGGCTGCCTCGTTCATGAGGTTTTCCAAATCGGCGCCAGTCCAGCCCGGTGTAGTGCCGGCAATGGTCTTGAGGTCCACGTCGGGGGCAAGGGGTTTGTTCTTGGAGTGGACCCTGAGAATTTCCTCCCGCCCTTTGATGTCGGGATAACCGACGGTAATCTGCCGGTCAAAGCGGCCGGGACGCATCAGAGCCGGGTCCAGAATATCCCGGCGGTTGGTGGCGGCCAACACAATGACGCCGGAGTTGGTGGAAAATCCGTCCATCTCTACCAGAAGCTGGTTGAGGGTCTGCTCCCGTTCGTCGTGGCCGCCGCCCAGGCCCGCGCCTCTCTGACGGCCCACCGCGTCGATTTCGTCGATGAAAATTACGCTGGGGGCATTCTTTTTGGCCTGTTCAAACAGGTCACGGACACGGCTTGCGCCGACGCCGACAAACATTTCCACAAAGTCGGAACCGGAAATGGAAAAAAACTGAACCTGGGCTTCTCCCGCCACGGCACGGGCCAGCAAAGTTTTACCGGTGCCGGGAGGGCCCATCAGAATCACGCCTTTTGGAATACGGGCTCCCAGGGCGTTGAATTTGCCCGGGTTTTTCAGGAACTCGACGATTTCAATCAGTTCTTCCTTTTCCTCGTCGGCTCCCGCCACGTCGGCGAAGGTCACCCGCCTGCCATCCTGCGCCGAACGGGCCTTGGCCTTGCCGAACCCGGCCACGTTGCCTCCGCCCCGGGATTGGCGCATCATCAGCACCCAGAACACAACCATCAGGCCGATCAGCAGCAAAGTGGGCAACAGGCTGACCCACCAGGGCATTTCCTGAGCGGGCTTGTAGGTGCCCTGAATGATGTCGTCGGGATGCTCCAGGTTGTATTCCTCAATGTACGCCCGGGTGTCATTCCAGAACATGGTGACGCTGGGCACCTTATAGAGAATGGGAAGGTTGGCGGGGTTTTCCCCCTCCAACTCGGTTATCTCCAAATCTCCCGTTCCCATATCCAGAGTGAACTCCCGAACCCGGTGTTGTTGGAAATAGGAGACAATTTCGGTATAACTTATAGAAGGCGCATGGGTGTCAAAGTTGAACATGGTCATTGCAAAGAGCATAAGGGCCAAGAGCACCGCAAGATATATGCCCAAACCCTTGTTACGCTTTGGTGGCATCGCTTCACTCCCTTTGTGGGGATCGAAAACGCCGCGACGCTAACGCTGCGCGGGGTTTTCCCCTTTCATTTACTCCAATGGTATTCCGCTTGTTGCGGTTTTCATTCCAAATTAAGCATCCTGCCCTTGCCAGGCGGAAGGATCCAGCACTCCCACGTAGGGCAAGTTGCGGTATTCTTCGTCGTAATCCAGCCCATATCCCACCACAAACTCGTCGGGAATGACAAAGCCACAGTAGTCGGGCACAATATCCACCTGCCGACGGTCCGGCTTGTCCAGCAGGGTGACCAGCCGCATGCTCTTGGGGTTACGGCTTCCCAAAACCTCCCGCAGGTAGCTTAAGGTCATGCCGCTGTCCAAAATATCCTCCACAATGAGCAGATCGTATCCTTCGATGGGGTGATCCAGATCTTTGAGTATTTTAACCACGCCGCTGGTTTTTACACCGCTGCCGTAGCTGGAAACAGACATGAAATCAATTCGCAGTGGAATGTCAATATTTCTCATCAAATCGGCCATAAAGACAACCGAGCCCTTTAACACGCTGACCATCAGCAGCTTTTTGTCCTTGTAATCTTCGCTGATCTGTTTGCCCAGTTCGGCCACTTTTTTTCGCAGTGTCTCTTCATCAATTAAAACTTTTGCGATCTTCCCGCTCATGGGGTCCCTCCGTTACTTCTATCATCAAGATTCGTTCGGTAGCATTGCTGACCGCTACGCTTTCGTCAGGTCCAATGCCCTCCACCCATAGAACCCTGCCTGCGCTTTCCAGCACCACTCGTCTGAGCCGTTGGGAAGCAGGCACTTGCTTTTCCTGAAACAGGTTCTTTAGGGTTTTGGAACATCCCCGTCCCGGCAATCGCAGCCGGTCGGACGGCAAGCGCTGCCGCAGGATTAGGATTTTACCTATTCTATCATAATCCAAAGAATAGGTTAAGGCTTTTTTATGAATATTTTGGCTTTTTATGAAATTTTCCTTGTATTTCACCCAGAACTTAACTTCTTTTCCATCATAAACCCGGATGGCGGCACCATCCCGGATTTGCTCGGCAGGTACTTTCACCGAAAAAAAGGGCAGAGGAGCAACCACCTGCTCCAACCAAAACTCCTTTTCCCGGCAGCGGAACCGCACCCGGTCGGAAAGCTGCCAGGCCCCCGTCCCCTCTTGGATGATGTAGGACAGGTTTTGGATGGTGCGCCCGTCCGCCTCCAGCCCCTCCCGCCGGAGAAGCAGAGCCAGCACCCGCCCCTTCAGCGCCCCGGGCAGCTGCAAAAATTCCCGACGATTCAGCCGCTTTTCCGGATTCTTAAGATTTTCAAACGCCGTTTCGGCCTGCTCATCCAGATAGTCGGCGTCCTGCCGCAAAATTTCGCACATCCGGGCAAGTCCTTCCGCCAGCCGGGGGTTTTCCTGCTCCAGCAGAGGCATGATGTGCCTGCGAATCCGGTTGCGGGTGTATGCGTCGCTGTGGTTGGTGGAGTCGGTGACGTAGGAAAGGCTGTGCTCCTGACAGTAGGCTTCTATTTCCTGGCGGGTACAGGCAATGAGGGGGCGGATATACCTGCCCCGCACCGGCGCAATTCCCGTAAGGCCCCGCAGCGCCGTGCCCCGAATTAAATTGAGGAGCACCGTCTCCCCGTTGTCGCTACAGGTGTGGGCTGTGGCCACCTTCGCCTGATGGGCTCTGCCTTCCCGCTCAAAAAACTCATAGCGGCAGTTGCGGGCCGCCACTTCGATGCTTTCCCCCGTTTTGGCCGCCCGGGCAGCCACGTCGGCGCACTCCACTATCAGGGGAATATCCCAATCGGCGCAGAGCTTGCGGACAAAGGCTTCGTCAGCGTCGCTTTCGGCTCCCCGCAGGTTGTGGTTGAGGTGCAGCGCCCTTAAGGTCAGGTTCCACTCCTCCCGCAGTTCCCGCAAAAAGTGTAGCAGGGCCACAGAATCTGCCCCGCCGGATACGGCGACCAGCAGAACTGCTCCCTGCGTAAACATCTGGTGCTGTTGTATGGTGCTCAGCACTTTAGTTTTCATCGCGGTACATCTCCAGCCCGGAGAACTTGGTATGCTCTCCATCCCAGCCCAGTTTGACGGTGCCGGTTTCTCCGTGACGGTTTTTGGCTACAATACATTCTGCAATATTCTGCTCTCCACTATCCCGATTGTAATAGGCTTCCCGGTACAGAAAGAGCACCAGGTCGGCGTCCTGTTCGATAGAGCCGGATTCTCGCAGGTCGGAGAGCATGGGCCTGTGGTCGGCGCGGGATTCCGTCTGGCGGGAGAGCTGAGACAACACAATCACCGGCACGTTCAGTTCCTTGGCCATCACCTTGAGGGAACGGGTGATTTCGCTGACCACCTGAACCCGGTTTTCGTTGCGGCCTCCCCCGCTCATCAACTGGAGGTAGTCGATGATGACAAGGCCCAAATCTTTTACCCGGCGCAGCCGAGCCTTCATTTCCGGCACGGTGAGGGAGGCGGTATCGTCAATCAAAATGGGGGCTTTGGCCAGCTCCTTGGAGGAAATGGCCAGGCGCACCCACTCTTCGGGAGAAAGCTCTCCCGTTCGCATTCGGGTTCCCTGCACCAGGGCGTCGCTGGCGAGAATTCGCTCCACCAGCTGTTCCCGGCTCATTTCCAGCGAGAAGATGGCCACGGTCTTTTTGGCCTTCATGGCCACGTTGGTGGCGATGTTGAGAGCAAAGGAGGTTTTTCCCATGGCGGGACGGGCGGCCAGCAAAATCAAGTCGGACTTGTTCAGCCCGGTGATCATGCGGTCCAGCATCCCAAATCCGGTGGGAATTCCCAGGTACTGCTCCCGGTCCTCTCCCGAAAGCTTTTGCAGCCGGTCGTAGATGTCCAGCAACACGTCGCCGATGGGGAGAAGCTTGGAGGAATGGCGGTCGGCGCGGATGTCAAAAATCCGCTGTTCCGCGCTGTCCAGAATGGTTTGGGCGCTTTCGCCGGAATCTCGGGAGTTTTCGATAATCTCGTGGGCAGCGGAAATCAGGGAGCGCAGATAGCTTTTTTCCCGCACAATGTTGGCGTAAGCTTCCACATTGCGGGTGGAGGGGACAATCTCCACCAGCTGGGTGAGGTACACTTTGGCGTCCGCCTCGCTGGGAAAGACATTTTCCCGGCACACCTGCTCCAGAACGGTGACAAAGTCCACCGGCTGGGCGGTGGTGAAGAGATGCAGCATAATCTCGAAGATTTTCTGATGCTCTTCCCGATAAAAGTTGGAGGGCCGCAGATTGTCCAGCACCACGCTCAGGCAGGAAGCATCCACCAGAACGGCACCCAGCACGCTCTGTTCCGCTTCCAAGCTATATGGCAACGCCTGATCCAGCAGATCGGTCGGTCGATCGTTCATTTGCTGTGGCACGGTTCATTCTCCCGATTCCTTAGTTTTTATTCGCCTACTTTGATGTTGATTTTGGCGACAATGCCGGAGTAGAGCTTGATTTCGGCGGTATATTCGCCGTAGGACTTGATATCGCCCTTCATGGAAATTTTGCGGCGGTCTATGTCAACGTCAAAGTGCTTTTTGATTTCGGCCGAAATTTCTTTGGAGGTAATGGAGCCGAACAATTTTCCGCTCTCCCCCGCTTTGGCGGAGATGGTCAGGGTTTTGCCGTTGAGCTTGTCGGCGATTGCCTGAGCGGCGGCCTGCTCGGTCTGCTTTTTATGGGCAATGCTGGCCTGTTGAGCCTCGTATTCCGCCAGGGCCTGGGGAGTCGCCTGAATGGCCAGTCCCCGCTTGAGCAAGTAGTTGCGGGCGTACCCGTCGGATACCTTGACCAGCTCGCCCTTCTTGCCGCTGCCCGGAACATCTTCTTTCAAAATCACCTGCATGGAATCTCTTCCTTTCTCAAGATACTGTCTTTCGATTTGGGACACTTCCCAGGAGGGTGTTCCCTGAAAGCAAGCCGGCGGCTAACTGACCGGCCGGCGGACTTCGGCGTAGTATTCGTCGATGGCCTCCATCACCCTGCGACGCACCGTTTCCACATCGGTGTTGGGGAACTGGGCCGCCGCCATGGTCTGATGGCCGCCTCCTCCCAGCTTTTCCATAATCAGCTGCACATTGATGGCTCCCAGCGAGCGGGCGGACACGTTGATCTCGTTTCCATAGACATAGATGACAAAGGAGGCGTCCAAATCGGCTATGGTGGTCAATTCGTCCGCGGCTTGGGCGGCCACGATCTTAATATCCTCAAAAACCTCGTCGGAAACGGCAATGGCACAGCGCTGATAAATTTGGGCGGTGGCGATGAAGGAAGCCTTTTGCTGGTAGGCCTCCAGGGAGGACGCAAACATCTTGCGCACCTCCACCGTGTCGGCTCCCATCCGGCGCAGCCAGGCGGCAGCCTCAAAGGTTCTCACGCCGGTGCGCAGCACAAAGTTTTTGGTGTCCAGCATGATGCCGGCCATTAACGCCTCCGCTTCCACCCGGCTAAGGGTGGGACGGCTGGGGAAGTATTGGAGCAGCTCCGTCACCATCTCGCAGGTGGAGGAAGCGTAGGGCTCGTGGAAAAAGATGACGGCATTGTCAATATGGCCCACCAGCTTGCGGTGATGGTCGATAACCACCACGTTTTTCGCCGCCCGGTAGATGGCTTCGGACTCCACCACGTGGGGCACGTGAGTGTCGAGGATAATCACCACCGTCTTGGGGGTGACCAGCTCCAGCGCCGCTTCGGGAGCCAAAAAGTCGTCTTCGCTGTACCCTGCCTGGAAGAGCTTTTCCAGAAGGGGCTTGACCAGATTCTTTTGCTTGTCGAGGGCAATCTGCACCGGCTTGTTCATGCTGCGCACCGCCCGGAACATGCCGACGGCGGCGCCCACGCTGTCCAGGTCGGAAAAGCGGTGCCCCATCAAAATGACGTTGGAGGCTCCTTCAATCAGCTCCGAAAGGGCATTGGCGATGATGCGGGTTTTGACCTTGGTCCGCTTTTCAATGGCTTTGGACACGCCTCCGTAAAACTCGTAGCCGTTGGCGGTTTTCACCGCCGCCTGGTCGCCGCCCCGGCCCAGGCACATATCCAGCGCCTGCCGGGCGTTTTGTTCGGCTTCATACAGGCTGCCCGCTTCTCCGGACAAACCGATGGAAAGGGTGGCGGACATCCGGTCCCCTGCGGAAAGGCTGCGGACCCTGTCCAGCAGCTCGAACCTTCCGGCAATCATTTTGCGGACGCCGCGGGTCTCGATGATGGCAATAAAGCGGTCCTTGGCAATTTTGGTGACAAAGCCGTGGTGGTCTATCATGTACCGCTCCATGGCCTGTTCGATTTCGCTCATGAGCTGGGCCCGCTCGCTATCCTTGTAGTCCTGAATCAGTTCGTCGTAGTTGTCCACCACCAGCAAAGCCACGCTGGGCTTGCTTTCGTGGTACTCGTTGGCGAAATATTTCAGATTGGTGTCATCGATGAGATAGATGACCGAAGCAAGGCCCTCTTTGATTTCCACCGTAGCCACAAAGGCTGTGTAGGCCCGACTGCCGTAGGTGACATGATACCCCTCGGGGGGTGAGGAGCCGGTCACATCAATGCCCGGGAACACTTCGGCGATATCTTCCCCCAGCATTTCCCGTCCGTCAAAGACCCGTTGGGCGCACAGCTGGTTATACCAGATAATGTCGTGGCCGCCCAACACCGCAATCACCGGCGTGGGCAACTCGGTAAAGGCGCCTCCCATAGCATAGCGTATGCTGTCCGCCACCTCTTCCAGCAGGTCTTTGGTCCGCCGGTTCAAGGTGTGCAGCATGATCAGCACCACGACAAATACCACAATTACCATGGTGGAGTAGACGAGAAACAACCTGCGGTCATAAAAAAAGGTGATGCCCGCCAAAGCGGCGGAAAGCAGCATCAGCGCCGCAACAATGGGGGTGAAGAGTTTGAGTCGGTTCTGCATATTCGGCTCCTATCTGAACTCAAGTCGTTGGAATTGGGGACGAGCCTTCCTCATTCTAACAGACAGTCACAACAGGCATCGGTGCGTTTGCCACAAAGGGGCCGCACCTGTTCGGTCATGGGTTTACGCTTTTCGATTATTATACCAAGATTTCCTCTTTCACACAAGGATTAAGGAAAAAAGTCGATAAATCCCAAGCGTTTTGAACTCTCCGGATTCCCCCACAAAGCAAAGTGATTCCGGTCAGGTACACCCGGAATCACTTTTTCCTCAATCGTAAATTTCCTGAATCACCGGCAAAATCATGGGGCTGCGCTTGGTAACCTGCCAGAAGTAATCGGAAAGGTCGTCCCGCACTTTCTGCTTCAGGGTGCCCCACTCCCGGGTATTGTTGTTGATGCAGTTCTCGATGGAATCTTTGGCGATGGTTTCGGCCTTGTCGATCATGTCCTCCGACTCCCGGACATAGACAAATCCGCGGGATACAATGTCGGGTCCGGCCAGAATCTTGCCGGAACGGCCGTCCACCGTGGTGACCACCACAATCAGTCCGTCCTCCGCCAGATGCTTGCGGTCCCGCAGCACCACGCTGCCCACGTCGCCGACACCGAGTCCGTCCACCAGCACCTTGCCGGAGGGCACGGTGTCCACAATGCCGATGCTGTCGGGAGTAATTTCAATGACCTTTCCCAAATCCCCAATGAGGACGCATTTTGGGTCAAGGCCCATGGAAATGGCGGTTTCCGCATGCTTTTTCAGGTGTTTGTACTCGCCGTGCATGGGCAGGAAGAATTTGGGCCGGGTCAGAGCCAGCATCATCTTCTGCTCGTCCTGGCAGGCGTGGCCGGAGACGTGAATGTCGAACATCTTCTCATAAACCACCTGGGCTCCCAGCTTGAGCAGCTCGTTAATCACCCGGGTGACCAGCTTCTCGTTGCCGGGAATGGGGGTGGCGGAGATGATGATGCAATCTCTTTCTCCCACCGAAACCTTCCGGTGGTCTCCCATGGCCATGCGGGTCAGGGCGCTCATGGGCTCTCCCTGGCTGCCGGTGGTAATAATCACCATCTGCTCGGGAGGATACTTGTTGGCGGCGTTGATGTCCACCAGAATGCCGGAGGGAATGTCAAGGTAGCCGATTTCCAGCGCCTTGTTGATGACGTTTTCCATGCTGCGGCCCTGGATTGCCACCTTGCGCTTGTACCGGACGGCGGCGTCTACAATCTGCTGCACCCGGTGGACGTTGGAGGAGAAGGTGGCGACAATGATGCGCTTATCCATGGCGGAGGCAAAGAGCTTGTCAAAACTGAACCCCACCGTCCGCTCGCTTTGGGCAAAGCCCGGGCGCTCCGAGTTGGTGGAATCGGACAGCAGAGCCAAAACACCCTTGCTGCCCAGCTCTCCAAACCGGGCAAGGTCGATGATGTCCCCTCGAATGGGGGTAAAGTCCACCTTAAAGTCCCCGGTGTGGATAATTACTCCCGCCGGCGTGTGGAAGGCCAGCGCACAGGAATCGGGAATGGAGTGGTTGACATTGATGAACTCGATGCTGTTCCAGCCCGTCCGCACCATGTCTCCCGGCTTTACCACATTGAGCTGGACTTTGCCCAGCAGGTTGTGCTCCTTGAGCTTTCCTTCGATAAGGGCGATGGTCAGCTTGGTGGCGTAAACGGGAAACTTCACCTGCTTGAGCAGGTAAGGCAGACTGCCGATATGGTCCTCGTGTCCATGGGTGATAAAAATGCCTTTGATTTTGTCCTTTTGTTCCAGGATGTAGGTAAAGTCGGGGATGACCAGATCGACGCCGGGCATGCTCTCGTCGGGGAAGGTTATTCCACAATCCACTACAAAGCTTTCCCCCGCCGATTCAATGACGGTGATGTTTTTGCCGACTTCTCCCAATCCTCCCAGGGGGATAATCCGCACGCTGTGTTTCCCGTTCTTTTGGCTGCCGGATTTGGAAGATGCTTCCGCGACGGCAGCGGCTTTTCTTCTTCGGTTGGAACTTCTCTTAGAGGATGATTGCGATTTGGTCGCAGTCTGGGCGTTTTCCTTCTTCTGAGCCTCCGACTGCTGGTGGTTGGTCTGCTTTTTCGCCTGCTCCTGCTGGCTTTGTTCCGCAGCGGTTTGGGCAGACTGGGTTTGGGCGCTTTTTCTGGGTCTTCCCCGCCTTTTGGGGGTTGTATCGGCCTGTGCCTTTTTAACCGCCCCTTCCCCATTGACAGCAGACCGGTTTTTGTTTTGGTGTCCTATTTCCTTAGAGGACTCCGGCTGCTTTTTATTCTCTTGATTTGGCACGTATATAACCTCGTTTCCGGATGATCTTGCATCCTAAAATTCAAATATAATCACCTCACCGCGTTTATTCAGGCAAAATGCTCTTTTAACGTAACGGCAGGCACAATTAGGGAGCCAAACCGCCGCCGAACACGGCCCTTCTCGGCCGCCGGCTTATCTTTTTCCCCGATTTGGCAAAACCCTATGTATGGGACGACAGCATTTTTCTGCCGCCCCTTAAGCAAGAAAACAACGCCCTACGCCAAACATGCATTTCCGGCGCGAGCTTTTTCCCGCAATCATGCAATTGTAATCCGTCCATGCCCCAGCGCGCAAAGTCGCAAGTTCTTTGCCGGCAGGCTGCCCAGCGTTTTCTTCCACACCGCCCGGAGAAAACAGGCCGTCCACCCCGACGCCACGGCATCGTGTCCGCAACCGATGGCCATATGCCATCATTACAGCTGCATTATTATACTGATTGTATATCACCCTTGATGGTTTGTCAAGTCAATGCCCGGGTCCCTGATCCAACCCCTCCTGTTTCATAGCCCGGCGAAGAAGCTCCTCCATGCTGTCGCAAAGCTCCTGAGCCGTCTCGCTGCTGGCCGCCTCCGCCAGAATCCGCACCCCGTCTCCCCGTTTTAAGGGTTTGATCAGCACCACGCCCCGCCGGTCCTCCAACAGCACCCCCTCGGCGATGGTTCCGGGCTGATGGCGGCTTACCTTGCGCAGCAGGGCGGCGGAACCTCCGGGCAGGGTTTCCAGGGTGCGGGTGGCCACGTCAAAGCCCTGATACCGTTCCAGCAGCCTGGGAATTCCCCCGCAGCGCTGCGCCATGTTCAGGAACATAATGGCCTGCATCAGGGCGTCCCGGTTCCAAAGCTGGGTTTTAGCCAGTTTGCGGGCCTCCTGGTCGCTGTTGTCCGCCGGGGTGTGCAGATAGCGCAGCACCCTGCGGCCCATGTCGGCCGCCATGGCGTCGATGGTGCGGGGGGCGTCGTAGGGCAGAGCCACATTCAGCCCCCGTTCCATTTCCCCTGCGGCGCAGATTGCCAAAATGGTGTGGCTTCGCACCGTCCCCAAGGCGGAGTCAAAGATGCGGAGCTTATCTCCCTGTTCGGATACTTCTATGGTCAAATCCCCGTCCAGGCAACCCATGTGTTCCAGGGTTTCCCGGAGCAGAGACTGAATGGCCGCATTGTGGCTGCGGACCTTCACTTCCCAACCGGGAAGCCCGTCGGGGGCCAGTCGCATCAGCTGCGAGCGGTAGAGGGCTTCCACTCCCGACATATCCACCCGGTCCCCCATGCCGCTGAAGGAACAGCGGACAAACTCTCCTCTGGCCAGCATCCCCTCGATGCTGCGCTCTACCTGCCGGGTGGCGGGGAGTCCTTCGGACAACACCTGCAAAGCCGCCCGGCTGCCTCCCCGCACAAACACGCCCAGTTCCATGGCGCAGAAATTCATGGCAAATTCAAAAAGGGAGGCAAAGTTGGAGCCAAAGTCCACCACGCTGGCGCCGGTGGAGCGAATACCCGCCGTCAGGGCGTCCTTGAGGACTTCGGCGCTTCGATGAGTGCTGGAACCCACCGCAATGCGGGCGCCGGGATGAAGGCTTCCCACCGCGGCCCCCACCCGGGCGCAGAATTCGGGGGTAAGCTCCACCCCAATCTGCCCCGAAATGCCGTCGTCGTCAAAAAAGATGCGGCTGTCTCCGCCCACCTTGACATGGAGGGTAGCCCGGGAAAAATCCGCCACTTTTTTCCCCGGCCAGATTTTGATGCCGGCGGCCACGGTGGCCTGTTCCCCCACCACGGCCCCCGCCCCTACGGTGGAGCCTTCAAAGAGCATGGCGCCGGCTTTGATGGAGGCTCCGGCGCAGACCAGGCTTCCGGTGAGGGTGGCTTCCCGGGCGATGTGCGCCCCCTGCAGCACCACGCTGCCGGTAATTCGGGCGCCCCTTCCCACGGTGCAGCCGTCGTCCAACACGCTTCCCTCCTCGATGAGGACGTCGTCCTCCAACACCACGTTTCTGCCGATGTAGACCGGCTGCCGAATCTTGACTCCCGCCGGCCTGCCGACAACTTCCCCTGTGGGGGGAAGACTGCACCTGACCTTTCCATAAAGCATATCCCGCTGGCAGGAAATATAAGTGTCCAAATCCCCAATGTCGCACCAGTAGCCCTGTCCCTCCCAGCAGCACAGGGTTTCCCCCCGGCTGAGGAGAAGGGGGAACAAATCCCGGGCGAAGTCAAAGCTTTCCCCGGAGGGAATCATCTGCAATGCCCGCCGGGAGAGCATATAGATGCCGGTGTTGGCCAAATCGCTCACCGCCTGTGAAAAGGCGGGCTTTTCGATGAACCCTACGATCTTTCCGGTCTCGTCCACATCGATAAGGCCGTATTCCCGCGGGTCCTCCACCCTTTTCCCCAAAATGGTGACCGCCGCTCCCCCCTTTTGGTGATGGGAGGCAAAGGCCGTCAGGTCAAAGTCGCAGAGGGCGTCTCCGCTGATGACCAGAATATTGTCGTCATCCGGCAGGCAGGCGTTTTTCACGCCTCCCGCCGTTCCCAGGGGGGTGGTTTCCTCCACAAAGCGAAGCCGGATTCCCTTGTACGTCCCGTCGGGGAAATGCTCCACAATTCGCCCCGGCAGATACCGCAACGTCAGGGCGGCTTCTCTGACGCCGTGGAGGACCAGCAAATCCAGAATGTATTCCAGTATGGGGCGTCCGCACAGGCGGGCCATGGGCTTGGGCATATCGCAGGTTAGGGGGCGCAGGCGGCTTCCCTCTCCCCCTGCCATGATGACCGCTTTCATGATTGAACCTTCCCTTCCAGCATAATCTGTAGAAAGTATTGGCACAATGGCATGGGTTTAGTCAGAGGTGTTCCACAACGCCCCAACGGCCTTGATAATGGGCGAAAAAGTTCTAAATAAGCCAAAAATCGCTTGTGTAAATGGCCGGAATTTCCCGCCTGCGAAAAGTATGTAGGATGTTACAAAAAAGTTTTGAATTTAATTAGCCTTTCCTTATAAATCGCACGAATATTCCTCTCCTTTTTTCCCGAAATAAATAGTTTTTTGGGAATAAATTCGATTTTATCCAATTTGACAAATAATGGGGCCCTGTCTATAATTGTTTTGCTTTGGTAAGCATGGTTTCGGCCCTTTGGGCCTAAGCTATGCCAAAAAGGAGAGTATTATGTCTAGTAAAACAAGACGCGCTCTACGTGATGTATTTGCAAGCAGAGGACGTCTCGCAATTTGGGCTCTTCTTCTCGCAACTGCGCTGGCAGTCGTAGGCATTACGGTCTACCGGGGACGGCAAACCCTCGGCGCCCCGTCCGACAAGCCTATGACCCTGGAGGAAATGGAGCGCAGCGGTCGAATCGTTTTGGCTTTTGACCATAACGAGGATGATTTAGGCACCATGCTGGATCTGGAGTCGGCACGGCACTTTACCGTGACCGTGGTGGCCGACGGCCGGGAGTATGAGGTGCGGGCAACTCGCGACAATACTGTGGAAGAAATTTTGAAACGGGCCAAGGTGACCTTAGGCCCCGAGGACGACATGAGCCACTTCCCCGGCAGAACGGTAAACCCCGGGGACCGGATTGTGGTGGAGCGTTGGACTCGAGACACCGTCACCGAGGAAAATGAAGTTCCCTTTGAAACGGTGGAAATCGCCTCTTCCCTGCTGGCGCCGGGTAAGAAGCGGGTGATTTCCCAGGGAGTCAACGGTCTTGCGCTGCAAACCTACGAACGTGTGATGCGAGACGGGGTTGTGGTCGAAAAGACCTTGAAGGAAGAAACTATTCTGCAGCCCGCCGTTCCCCAACGGATTCTGGTGGGAACCGACGGAGCCCCCATTTCCCCTTACGACTTTGAATGGGAGATGGACGAAAACGGCGTACCCGTCGACTACGAAGCGGTGCTGACCAAGCAGCGGGCGGCGGGCTACAGCGCCAAACCGGGAGCAGGCACCGCCTGCGGATACCTCAAGGCGGCGGTAGGCCACGTGGCGGTGAACCCCAAAGTGATTCCCTACGGCACCAAGCTGTATATCCGCAGCGCCGACGGCAGATTTGTCTACGGTTACGCCATCGCCGCGGACACCGGCACCGCCCTGCTGCAGGGAGTCGTGGATTTAGACCTGTTTTATCAAACTTATGCAGAAAGCTGCCTGAATGGCATGCGTCAAGTGGATGTCTACATTTTAGAGTATCCCAAGGAAAAAAAGAAATCTTAGAAAATTCCCCCAATACTACTAAAATATGTACGCCAAAGCATAAGGAGCGCAAAATTCGCGCTCCTTTTTTATGCCATAATTTAAGAAGAAGGCGCCTTGATTTCCTTATTGTTCCCTGAAAAAAAACATGATATAATGACTAAAATTCGGGCTTTGCCGCCGCAAAGGCAGAGGCTTTTTCCCGGCAAACTGGACGCAATGCTTCCTCTGTTTCGATGGTGTCGTCAAGCTCGATTGGGACGTAATGACATGACGAATCAAAAAGTTGAAAAGTTGGCGCAAAGCGCCGCAAGACTCCTCTTTGGGACTGGTTTTGCCTTTTGTCTGGTGTTTGGGCTGATTCCGCCGCTGGTGTTCGGCATCTGGAACAGCGGCGTGATGGTTCTGTTGCTGGCTGCACTGGTGTTTTTGCTGCTGCTTCAAATTTGGAAAACCCTGTCATCTTCCCTTCGGCGGGGAATTGTACTTCTTCTGCTGTTTCTGCTGGCGGCTGCCGGCACCCTTTCGGTGCGGATGGTGCGGCAGGGGTGGTTTTCCCCTCCTCCCCCCAAAAACAATCTGCCGGTGGTGGTGTTGGGAGGCGGCATCCGGGGAGATAGGCCCTCCCTCATGCTGGCGCGCCGGCTGCAAACCGCCGCCCTGTATTTAAAGGAAAATCCCGAGGCCATCTGCGTGGTCAGCGGCGGTCAGGGCAAAGACGAGGAGTACCCCGAAGCCCAAGTCATGGCCGCCTATCTGGAGGAACTGGGAATTGCCTCCCACCGGATCTGGCAGGAGACCAATTCCTCCAACACCCGGGAAAATCTGCTGTTGACACAACAATTGCTGGGAAACATGCTGCCCGAACTTCGGGAAATTGTCGTTGTCACCGACGGCTTTCACCAACTGCGGGCAGCCTTTTACGCCGCCGCTGTGGGCCTGAAAGCCTACTCCATCCCCTCTCCCACCCCCTGGGCGCTGCTGCCCTCCTACTGGCTGCGGGAGTGGATGGCCCTTTCGGCGGCCTGGATTACGGTAAATACGGCTAACATTTAGAAGAAGGAGAGGATTTATGAAGAGAAATACAAGCTCTGTGTTTACTCTTTTGGTGGACAATGAATTTGGCGTCCTCACCCGCATCACCGCCCTCATTCGACGGGCGGGCTGGAATATTCGGTCTTTGGCGGTGGCCGAAACCAAAGCGACCGAAACTTCCCGGCTGACCATCTGTCTGGAACGCCGCCACAACACGGTGGAGCAGGTGCTGGAACGGCTTAATCGGTTGGATTGCGTCCGAGAGATTTTGCCCTACTCCAAGGAAACCCAGGTGGCCCGGGAGCTTGCCTTGCTGCATCTGTCCGTAAAGGATGAGGACACCTTGCAGCAGCTCTGCCGGCAGCTCAACGCCACCATTTTGGAGCGCAACGGCAGTCACGTTTTGCTTTCCGCCGTCTGTGAGGAAGGCGTTTTGGACAACATGCTGCCAACCTTGCGGGAGCAGGGACTTCTGGATATTGCCCGCACCGGCGCCATTACGTTGCGCCGCTATTTAGACGGCAAGGAGGACGCCGCCCTATGAAAAAAACTGTATCGGATCAAATTTTTCGGATTTTGGTCATCAATCCCGGTTCCACCTCCACCAAAACGGCGGTTTATGAAAACGAGGAGGAACTGGTGGTGACAAGCTTCCGCCACTCCCGCGCCGAGCTGGACGCCGCCGGCAGCATCCTCAACCAAAAGGAACTGCGGATGGGCTATATCTTCCAGATGTTAAAGGAAAACGACATTCCCCTGGAAAGTTTGGACGCGGTGGTGGGCCGTGGCGGCCTGGTGCAGCCCATCGACAGCGGAACCTACCTTATCAACCAGCGGATGCTGGACGATTTGATTCACTCCGCCGCCGACGTTCACGCCTCGGCTCTGGGAGGAATTATCGCCCACGAAATCGCCACCAAGGTGGGGATTCCCGGCTATGTGGTGGACCCCATTGTGGTGGATGAAATGGAGCCGGTGGCCAAGCTCACCGGTATTCCCGGCATCGAGCGCCGCAGCGTCTTTCACGCCCTCAACCAAAAGGCGGTGGCCCGGCGCTGCGCCGCCGACATGGGGATGAAGTACGAGGACGGCCGCTTTATTGTGGCCCACATGGGCGGCGGCATCACCGTAGGCGCCCACCGGTACGGACGGGTCATCGACGTCAACGACGGCATTGCGGGAGAAGGCCCCTTCACCCCCGAGCGGTGCGGCCAGGTGCCCATCCAGCAGCTGATTTCCATGTGCTTTTCCGGGGAGTACACCGAGGACGAGCTGCTGAAGATGGCCCGCACCACCGGAGGTATGTACGCCTATTTGGGTACCAACGACCTGCAAAAATGCGAACGGCTGATTCGGGAAGGGGACGAGTACGCGGCATTGGTGCTGGAATCCATGGCCTATCAGGTTTCCAAGGAGATTGGGGCCATGTTCGCCGCTCTGGAAGGCCGGGTGGACGCCATCATCCTCACCGGCGGCCTTGCCTACTCCACCCGGTTTACCGGAGTCATCAAGCAGCGGGTGGGCCTGATTGCCCCCGTCAAAATCTACCCCGGCGAAGACGAAATGCTGGCCCTTGCCCAGGGCGTTTTGCGGGTGCTGCGGGGCGAAGAACGGGTTATGACCTATTAAATTACAACATAAATATAACAGCCACGTCCTTTTCAGGGCGTGGCTGTTTTGTATGGCGATTGGAATGTAACACTAAGACCTGGATTTGGTCTGCACAATAATGCGCTCGTCACACTCGCTGCAAAAATAAGGATGGTTGATGGCGTACAACAGCCGGTCCAGTTTGATGGACCGCTTGCAGTTGGGGCACCGCAGCCTTGTCTGCACCAGCACCAGATAACACGCCAGCACTACTCCAGCCGGCACCAAAAAGACTCGGTACCGAATGCCGATGAGCACAAAGACGGTAAAGACGGCCATTAAAGCGGTGGCCAACAGAATGTCCCTTTTTTGAATCGTCATGGACCCAACCTCCGCAGAGTCGATGGCATCAAGGCGCGTCAAAGGACGGTTTCGCCGATCAAATCATAGCCTTCGGCGCCGGTAATCTTCACCTGGACAAACTCGCCCGGCCGGGCGTTTCCGGTGAAGTACACCCGGGTGTCAATGTCCGGGGCGTCCCCCGGCCCGCGGCCCCACCAGCGCCCCTCGTCCTCGTCAAAGCCCTCGCAGAGCACCTCCAGCTTTTTGCCCACCATTTCCGTCGCCAACTGGTAGGCAATGTCCGCCTGCAGCTCCATCACAATTTCCGCCCGGCGGGCCTTGACCTCCTCGTCAATTTGGTCCGGTAAATCAAAGGCGGGGGTGTCCTCCTCCCGGGAGTAGGCAAAGCAGCCCAGCCGGTCAAACCGAACCTCCCGAATAAAGTTGCACAGGATTTCAAAGTCCTCCTCGGTCTCCCCGGGGAAGCCGGCAATAAAGGTGGTGCGCAGGGTAATGCCCGGCACCTTTTCCCGAATGCGGTTACACAGAACCTTCAAAGTCTCATGGTCCCCCCGGCGGTGCATGGCCTTTAAAATCCGGCCGGACGCGTGCTGGAGGGGCAGGTCCATGTAGGGGACAATTTTAGGCTGGGTGCGCATCACGTCCAACAGCTCGTCGGTAATCCGGTCGGGATAGCAGTAAAGCACCCGCACCCAGTGGAGTCCTTCGATTTCGCAAAGGGAGGTGAGCAGTTGGGGCAGCATCAGCTTGCCGTACAGGTCCTCGCCGTAGCGGGAGGTGTCCTGGGCGACGACGTTGAGCTCCCGCACGCCGTCCGCCACCAACTGGCGGGCTTCCTCCAGGATGTTTTCCATGGGCCGGCTGCGAAAGCGGCCCCGAATACCTGGGATGGCGCAGTAGCTGCAACGGTTGTCGCAGCCCTCGGCAATTTTCAGGTAGGCAAACCAGGGCTGGTTGGCCAGCACCCGCCCCCCTTCCAGGGAAAGGTCTTCCTTGTTTCCAAAGGCGGAGGCGGCCTTGCCTTCCAACAGGCCTTTCACCGCCGCCACAATGTCGGCGTTTTTTCCGATGCCCAGGGCCACGTCCACCTCGGGCAGTTCCCTGACAAACTCCTCCCGATACCGCTCCGGCATGCAGCCGGTCACCACCAGCCCCCTGAGCCTGCCCTTACCCTTTTGGGCCGCAAACTCAAAGATGGTGTCGATGCTCTCTTTTTTGGCATCCTCGATAAAGGCGCAGGTGTTGATGATGACCACATCGCAGTCTTCCGGATTGCCGCTGAGGGCAAACCCCGCCTGCTGCAGGGAAAACAGCAGCCGTTCGGCATCCACCTGATTTTTGCTGCACCCCAGCGATACCATTCCCACAGTGGGGGTATTATGCTTCGTCGTAATAATCCTCGTCCTCTCGCAAATTTCTCAGCACCGTGCGGATGACCTCGTACGGGTAACCCAGACGGGCCAGGGCGTTTTGTATCCGGCGCAGCCCCTTTTCGTCCTGCAGGCTGTTCCGGTATTTTTTCAGCACGACATTTGCCGCCGCGGCTTCCAAATCCTGAGGCTCTTCTTCCAGAACCTCTTCCGCCAGCTCCCGGTCAATGCCTTTGGCCATAAGCTCCCGCAAAATCCGGTCCCGGGCGCGGCCCTTTCGGGCAAGCTCTCTGGCGTAGCGTCCTGCGAATTCCCGGTCGTCCAGATAGCCCAGTTCCAACATCCGGCTCACCGTTGCGGCGGCGGCGTGCTCCCCCCAGTTGGCGGAGAGCTTCTGATAAAGCTCCTGGCAGGCGTAGGGCCGGATGGAAAGCAGCCGCAACGCCTGATTTTTGGCGAAAAGGAGCTGGGAGCTTTGCTGCAGCTCCTGAAGGCGGTCTTCCTCCAACTGGTCGCCGGGATGCAGCTGTGCCGCCATATCGGGGTGAAGAGCGCAGACAAAGGAGCCGTCCAGATGCAGGCCCACTTTGCCGCGGCGCAGGGCGGTCAGAGCTGTCACCGTCACCAATTAATCCTCCACCTCAATGTCCAAATCCACCTGTTTGGAGGCGGGTGCTGCCGGCTCGTTCACATCATCCGCCGGTTGGTTGAGCTTGGACAGCTTCTTGCCGCCTTTGGGAGGATTGAGGAGCAGCTCCTTGTTTTCCATAATCTGCGCGGCAATTTTGTCGGCAAAGTCCCGGTTTTCCCGCAGATAGGCCTTGGCGTTGTCACGTCCCTGCCAGCGGTGATCGGCGTCGTACTGGAACCAGGCTCCGCTCTTTTTGATAATGTCAAGTTGAACGGCCAAATCGAGAATTTCACCCTCCCGGGAAATGCCCTGGCCGTACATGATGTCGAAACTTGCCTCCTTAAAGGGAGGGGCCACCTTGTTTTTGACCACCTTCACCCGGGTGCGGTTTCCCACAATTTCGCTGCCCGATTTGAGCTGCTCGGTGCGGCGAATATCCAACCGGACGGAGGAGTAGAACTTCAGGGCGCGGCCGCCGGGAGTGGTTTCGGGGTTGCCGTACATCACGCCGATTTTCTCCCGCAACTGGTTGATGAAAATCACCACGCAGTTGGATTTGGAAATGGCGCCGGTGAGTTTCCGCAACGCCTGGCTCATCAGCCGAGCCTGCAGGCCCACGTGGGTGTCTCCCATATCCCCTTCGATTTCGGCTTTGGTCACCATGGCGGCCACCGAGTCCACCACCACCACGTCCACGGCACCGGAGCGAACCAGCGCCTCGCAGATTTCCATGGCCTGCTCGCCCGTATCCGGTTGGGAAACCAGCAGCGAATCGATGTTCACGCCCAGCGCTTTGGCATAGACGGGGTCCAGGGCGTGCTCCACGTCGATGAACACCGCCTCGCCCCCCGCCCGCTGGGCTTCCGCCACAATATGAAGAGCCACCGTGGTTTTACCGGAACTTTCCGGCCCGAAAATTTCCACAATTCGGCCCCGGGGTACTCCGCCAATGCCCAGAGCGATATCCAAAGAAAGGGAACCGGTGGAAATCGCCTCCACATTCAGCACGGAAGTCTGGCCCAGCTTCATCACTGCGCCCTTGCCGTAGGCCCGCTCGATATTGGCAATCGCTGTTTCCAACGCCTTTTTCTTGTCCTGTTGCTCCGCGGACTGTACGCCTTTTCTCTCCGCCATATTCACCATTTCCTCCGTCCCTGTAATCTAATTTCCTTAACGTTTCTTATTATATCTGAAAATTCGTTCAAAGGCAATGTATAAGAAGATGCCAGTTCCCTACTTTCGAACCGGCTCGACCCGCAGACAAGAAAGAGCCTTCCATCGGAAGGCTCTTGGTGAATGCAAAATCTCTAGGCTGCGGAAGGCAAGGCTTGCAAGATAGTCCCGCCGTCCTTTTGTTCCGGCTCCGTCTCCGTTTCCTTCTCCAGAGACTGCTGCATCTGGGCGGCCAGCCGAGTTCGCTCTTCTTCCCGCTCCTTTTTGAGCAGTTGAGCTTGCGCTAAATCTTCGGCATATTTGGCGTCCAGCTCTTCCTTGTACTCCATCAAATTCTTATCGGAATGGCCGTAGGTACCCTCGGGGAACAGCACCAAATGGTTGCCGTAAAGGTCCCGACAGTACCACCCGCCCAAACTGGGGAACCATACGGTGCTTTTTTCGCTGACCAGCAAATTGCGCAGCAGGGTCATAGGCACCAGGCGGGGTTCCGGCATGTTGATAAACAAAAGGTGGGGTCCCGAAAGCCGCAGCCCGGCGGCGGTGGTGGAAACGGGGGTGCTATATACCAGACGATAGTTATCCAGCATCTCCAGATTATCCGGCATGGTAATCTTTAGAAGATGCTCAATATAAGCCACCTTTTTGCCAAGGGGAGTGACCACCCTGGTCTTTCCCATCTGCCGGAAAAAGCGGTTGGAAATTCCCAGTCCCGGCCGGTTGCAGACAAAAGCATGGGCAAAGGTTTCGGCAAAGTCCTCGTCGTATTCGGTGGCGGCATATTCGGAAACAAACACCTTTTTGTTCACACGCTCGGGAGCAAAGGAGTACCCTTCCATCAGCTCCAGCCAGCGCCTTTCCATCGAAATATAGCCGTACCGGTCGGTGAGCATGTAGTGAAAAGCGTGGGCAAACTCGTGGGTGACGGTAAGGGGATTGTCTCCCGTGGCCACGCCCTGTTCTCCCAGGTTGGGAATGAAGAGCCGAATACGGGAAGTGTAGCGGTTGAAGCCCCCCACCTGCACCTCCGACTGGGGATGTTCCCCATATGGCCCCCGCATATCGGCATGGACATATTCAAAGGTGAGCCTGCGCTTGTTCAGCTCGTAATAATAGGAGGAAACCTTGCGGACCAAAGAGGGGGTGACGGCGGCAAGGGCTTCATCCAGGGTGCGCAGCGTTTCGGGGACAATGGTGGCCAACTGCTGGAAATTTTTCCCTGTTTTGGTGGGGTAAAGGATGGTGATGCCGTATTTATCCTCCAGGGCTTCGGCCAGCTCCTCCACTTCCCGGTTGTTCTGCTCATCATCAAGGATGGAATAGGTTTGGGAAGGGGCGGCCAAAACGGGCACCGTCATACCGCTCCACAACAGCATCACAGCGAAAATTAACGCCAAAACTTTTGTCAAGGGCTTCATCCAATTTACCCCACACGGCTCGTTCAAGAGGTTTCTATTCGTTCGGGAACACCTAGTTTAATTAAGTTAAGTGTATCGCGGAATCGATTCGAAAGTCAATATCGAATAACACCAAATCCCCCCGCACCTTGCATCGGCGAGACATCCATATTATACTAAATGAAGGTATAATGAGGAGGCGTATCTATGAATTTGTTATTTCTCTGTTATCCCGGCTGCTCCACCTGTGCCAAAGCTCAGCGGTGGCTGGAGGAAAAAGGAATTGCCTACACCCCGCGGAACATCAAAGCGCAAAACCCCACCGCCGCCGAACTGGAGGAGTGGATTGCCAAAAGTGGCCTGGACAGCGCTCGGTTCTTCAACACCAGCGGCATGCGTTACCGGGAACTTGCCCTGAAGGACAAACTGCCCACCATGAGCGAACAGGAACGGATTTCTCTGCTGGCCTCCGACGGGATGCTGGTCAAGCGCCCTCTGTTAATTGGGGAGTCCTTTGTCTTGGTGGGATTTCAGGCTTCCAAGTGGGAGGAAAAGCTGATATCCCATCAATAAAACTGATTTTCCGATGCGCAACCGGCTTTGTTTTCCGAAGCCGGTTGTTTTGTTTTCCGCGAATAAAGGCCACCGTTTGGGTGGACAATAGCACAAGGCTATTCGCCATCTACGACAGGAAATCTTCCAGACAAGCCTTTTGATTTGAAAGGATGATACACCCATGAACCAGATGTATCAAAATTTGCCGCCAAACATCAATCAATACACGCCCACGCCCGACGCTTCCGCTCTGGAGATTGTCGGGCTAATTAAAAAATCGGGAAAAATCACAGGCTATCAGCTTTCCAACGGCATGAAGGTAACCAAAGCCCAAGGCGTAGAGCTTGCCAAGCAAAATAAAATTCGAGGAGTGGCGGTGGCGGTCAATCAGGGCACCGAGTATCTGCGGGCCCTACCCGACCCGGCACACGGCACCAACTTAAGCAACCTGCCCTCCATTTCCGAATAATAGAAAACCGCCCTTGGGGGGTAGAATTAATTTTTCGGCATAGTCGGTAAATTCGGCTATGCCGTTTGTTTATGCCGGTGGAGAGGAACGGCTTTCGGCAATGTTCGTTGGGAATTGGTTGGCAAAACATATCATATATATGGACTAGCTCGTTTCGCCGGATGGAGCTATTGCGCATCTTTACGGCGAACGAGCGCAAAGGAAAACAGGAGACGGAGGGCAAGTGAGATGGAAGATGCGAAAAGCCGGCTCTGCCGGTGCGGTGAATCCCGACGAGGCAAGGTTTGTTTTGCCGTGTTATGGACTGTGCTGACAGTCCTATTCCCGTTTTCCTTTATATTGGGGCGGTACGACGTGCCGTTCAAAGAAGTGGTACATATTTTGCTCAGCCGATGGTTTCCCATCACGCCCACCTGGACTCCCAATATGGAAACGGTGGTGCTCAACATCCGCCTGCCCCGCATCCTGTTAGCCTGTTTGGTGGGCGCCTGCCTGTCCGCCGCCGGCGCCACCTATCAGAGCGTATTTCAGAATCCCATGGCGGCGCCGGATATTCTGGGCGCATCTTCCGGCGCCTGCTTCGGCGCGGCGCTGGCCATTCTGTTGGGGCTGGACAGTTACTTTATCACCGTCTTCGCCTTTGTTTTCAGCCTGACAACGGTGGGCATGGTCTGCCTCGTTGGGCGGCAGGTGCGAGGCAATCCCATCACGGGAATGCTGCTGGCAGGCATTATGGTCAGCTCCCTTTTCAACGCGGGCACATCCTATCTGAAGCTGGTGGCGGACCCGACCAACGAGCTGCCCGCTATCACCTATTGGCTGATGGGCAGCCTGTCCGGCGCCAAAATGAGGGACGTAGGGCTGACAATTGTGCCAATGTTAATCGGAATGGTTCCTCTGTTGTTGCTTCGCTGGCGCATCAATGTACTGACGCTGGAGGAAGATGAAGCCCACGCCATCGGGGTGGACACCCGACGGTTGCGCTTGGCCGTAATAATATGCGCCACGGTTATCACCGCCGCCAGCGTTGCCGCCAGCGGCATGATTGGCTGGGTAGGGCTGGTGATCCCCCATCTATGCCGGCGGCTGGTGGGCAACAACTTCTGCCTTCTCCTGCCCTGTTCCATCCTGTTTGGAGCCATATTTTTGCTGGTGGCCGACAATATTTCCCGCAACCTGCTGGCGACAGAGATTCCCATCGGCATCCTGACCGCCTTTGTGGGCGCGCCGTTTCTCCTCTACCTGTTGACCAGAAAGGAGCATGCACTTTGAAACTGGAGGTTCGGAATCTCTCCTTTTCTTTTCGCTGCCGGGAGGTGTTGAGGGGCGTTTCCTTTTCCGTGGATCGGGGGGAGTTTCTATCCGTCCTCGGCCCCAACAGCGTGGGAAAAAGCACCCTGTTCCGCTGCATTTTGGGCATCTACCCGGACTATGCGGGCAGGATTGCGGTGGACGGCGACGAAATTCGCTCCCTTTCCCGGTACCAGTTGGCCGACCGGATTGCCTATATTCCCCAAATTCACCGCCCCACCTTTGGCTATTCGGTGCTGGACACGGTTTTGATGGGCACCACCCATCACTTATCCCCTTTTACGCAACCAAAGGCAAAGCAAATCACCCAAGCCCAGCAGGCCATGGAATGGCTGGGAGTTACCCATCTTGCCAACCGCAATTTTGCCCGGCTCAGCGGCGGCGAGCAGCAATTGGTGCTGGTGGCGCGGGCCGTTGCCCAGCAGGCGGATATTTTGGTGATGGACGAGCCCACTTCCTCATTGGATTACGGCAACCAGCTGCGGGTGTTGCAGCGGGTGCGACAACTGACGGACAAAGGCTACACCGTTCTGCTGTCCACCCATAACCCGCAACACGCCCTGACCTTTTCCCACCGGGTGCTGGCTCTGTCCGACGGCCGGGTGACTGCATGGGGAAAGGCGGACCATGTGCTGACCGAGGAGCTGATTCGCCTGCTGTATCAGGTGGAGGTGGATTTTCTGGAAACCGAAGAAGGGCGAATCATCGTTCCGCGGAAGGGAGTAGGTTTGTCATGATGTTTCGGTGGGGGCCGGATAGGATTCGCTTTATGCGGGATGCGTCGGAATACGGCGATTACAACCAACGACTGGCGGAATGGATGTCGCCGTGGTTGAACCAGGACACCCATATTTGCGACGCGGGCTGCGGGCTGGGCTATCTGTCCCTGGCGTTGGCCCCGTACGTCAAGCAGGTCACGGCGGTGGACAAAAACGCGGACGCCCTCCGGGTACTGGAGGAAAACTGCAGGCGGCAAAACATCCGCAATGTAAAAGCCCTCTGCGGCGATATTGCCCTGATGCCGCCTAAGGAGCCTTATGACAGCATGGCGTTCTGTCTTTTCGGACATATCCAGGAGATTTTGGCCATTGCAAGGCGCCAGTGCCGGGGCGAAGTGTTTGTCATCATCAAAAACGACGCCGCCCACCGATTTTCGGTGGGAAGTTATGCGTTGGAGGGCAACCACTACCAAACTGCCTGCCGATACTTAAGGGAACGCGGCATTCCCTTTGAAAGCCGGACGCTGAAACTGGAACTGGGGCAGCCCTTTCGCAACCGGGAGGATGCCAGGCGTTTTTTCCAGCTATACAGCCGGGATGAAGACAAAAGCGCCATTACCGACAACTTTTTGCGGAAAAAGTTGACGGAAACCGAAAATGACTCTTTCCCCTATTATCTGCCCCACGCAAGGAAACTTGGCTTTATTCAACTGGATGCCGGGAATATCCCAACCATACCATGAAAGAGAAGGTCGCACCATGAATACTAAGCAAGCCCTTTCCACTGCCTTGGCGATCATATTGACGCTGTCCCTGACATCCTGCGGCAAGGCAAGCGCCGCCTCTTCGACAGTGGAAAGTTTTCAAATAAAAGAGTCAACCCGAACCTTCACCGACTCGGTGGGGCGAAAAGTGGAGCTGCCCGCCCAAATCGACAGGGTGGCGCTGTCAGGCCCCCTGGCTCAGATTTTTGTGTTTGCGCTGGCGCCCCATAAACTGGTGGGAATCTCCAGTGGGTGGAATGAATCGGCGGCGGAATTTCTGGATGCCCAATACTACAACCTGCCTGTCCTGGGGCAGATTTACGGCGGCAGGGGCGAGCTGAATTTGGAAACGCTGCTGTCCTCCGGCGCCCAGGTTGTCATTGACGTGGGGGAGCCAAAAGACGGCATCGTCGAGGATTTGGACGCCTTGCAGGAGCAGACCGGTATTCCCTTTGTCCACATCACCGCCCCATTGGATTCCATGGGCGCCGCCTACCGCAAACTGGGCGAGCTGCTGGGCATGCCGGAGGAGGCGGATAAGCTGGCCGCCTACTGCGAGGAAACCTATGACAAAGTCTGCGCCATGGCGGACAGGGTGGAAAAGGTCAACCTGCTGTATATCACAGGCACAAACGGCTTGAACGTCATCGCCAAAAATTCTTACCACTCCGAAGTAATAGACCTTTTGAGCAACAATCTGGCGGTGGTGGACCAGCCCTCCTCCAAGGGGACAGGCAACGAGGTGGACCTGGAGCAAATTTTAAATTGGAACCCGGACTATATTATCTTTGCGCCGGAAAGCATCTATAAAACCGTGGCGGACGACCCCCTGTGGCAAAACGTCGCCGCCATCCAAAACGGCAACTACTTCGAGGTTCCGGAGGGCCCTTACAACTGGATGGGGTTCCCGCCTTCCGTTCAGCGCCTGCTGGGCATGCTGTGGATGGCAAAGGTGCTGTATCCCGCAGCGGCAAACTTTGACCTGTATGAGGAAGCGGCCCGCTACTACCATCTGTTTTATCATTGCAATTTAACCCAGGAGCAGTACCATGCCTTGGTGGCTCACTCCATCGGCAAACAGGAGGGATAGAACATGCAGGCAATCTTTGCAAAACTGCTGTATGAAATGGAAAAGTACCGCGACACGGTGTTGGTCACCATTGTGTCGGACCAGGGCTCCACCCCCCGGGGGGCGGGCAGCCAAATGCTGGTGAGCGCCCGGGGCCATATTGTGGGCACCATCGGCGGCGGCGCCGTGGAGAAAAAGTCGGAGGAGCTGGCCTTGGAACTGCTCAGCGAAAAACGTTCGGAACTGCACGAATTTTACCTGCACAGCAACGCCAAAGAAGACATCGGGATGATTTGCGGCGGCGACGTGACGGTATTGCTGCAGTACATTCCGGGAAACGATGCCGTGTGGAACGCGCTGGCCGGAAAGCTGTTGGAGCTCATTGCAAAAAGGAAGCGCGGCTGGCTCATCCAGCGGCTGGACGGCGGCGTCCCCGCCCTGCTGGACGAGGAGGGCAATATTCTGGCCGGTGTATGGAACGAAGATGCCAGCCCGTTCCAAAAGGATGGGAACGTGCTGGCCAAAGAGCACTTTTCCATGCCCATCCCCATTGGCGAACGGGCCATTCTCTTCGGCGGCGGCCACTGCGCCCAGGCCCTGACGCCCCTGCTGAACAGCGTGGGGTTCCGGGTGACGGTGATGGACTGCCGGCCGGAATTTGCCGACCCCAAACGTTTTCCCGATGCGGAGCAGGTCATCTGCGGCGACTACCTGCGCATCAAAGATTACATCACCTTGACGGACCAAGACTATGTGGTTATCATGACCAACGGTCATCGCCACGATTTCGAGGTGCAGGAACAGGTGCTTCGGGGCCCCTATGCCTATGTGGGGGTCATCGGGTCCCGCAGCAAGGCGGCGTTGGTCAACCAGCGGCTGCAGGAGGCGGGGGTGCCGCCGGAGAGCATTCAAAAGGTTCACTGCCCCATCGGCCTGCCCATCAAGGCAGCAACACCCGAGGAAATTGCTGTCAGCATAGCAGGCGAGATGATTTGCGAGCGGGCGCTGCGGCGGGAGAAAAGCGGTAGCACAGCCCACGGCTGCCCGATGCATTGAGGAATGGAAAAGCATCTGTGTTTAACCGAAGAAACGGGTTCTTTCACACACAAACGCGCCTATTGGAAGCCAAAAAACCAGCCATGACAAAGAGGTCATGGCTGGTTTTGATAAGATTTTATGTGCTGAATAGTTACTCCACGGGCTGGTAGCGGTCCACCAAGCCGGAGGTGAGCAACGTCTTGCCATCAGTGGTCAAAAAGATGGCCTCGGTATCCTCCATATTTTCCACCAGCTGCATCCCCTCTTCCGGCCCCAACAGGAAACACAGGGTGCTCAAGCCGTCCGCCAACGTGGAGGAGGCGGAGAGAATGGATACCGAAAGCAGCCCGGTTTGGGCCGGCATGCCGTTGGTGGCGTCGATGATGTGGTGGTAGAAAACGCCGTCCTCCCCGACGAAGTTGCGCTCATACACCCCCGCCGACACCAAAGAAAGGTCGGAAACTTCCAGGCTGCCCACAATTTCCTGCGCACTTCCAAAGGGCTTTTGCACCCCAATGACAAAGGGCCTTTTCCCCGGCTTGGTGCCCACGGTAGCCACATTGCCTCCCAAATTGATGATGGCGCCGGGCACCTTCTGTTCCCGCAGGTACTCCGCTATCCGGTCGGCAATAAATCCTTTGGCGATGCTTCCCAAATCCAGTTGTACGCCGTTTTTCAACTCCACCGTGTTGTTTTCCCGCAGCAGAACATCCTCCTGATTCACCCGTTTCAAAGCTTGCGCCAGTTGCCCCGGATCCGGCACCTGATTGGTTCCGCTCCGAAAATCCCACAAGTCCATCACGGGGGCAATGGTGATGTCGTAGCGTCCATGGGAAAGCGCCCCCAATTGCAACGCCGTATGGAGCATATCGTAAATCTTCGGGTCCACTTCCACCGGCCCCTGACCGCTGTTAAGTTGGGAAATCAAGCTCTCGGGGTCGTGGCGGTCCAGAATCCCGTCGTAGTAGCGGCAAAGCTCCATGGCGCCGTCCAGCACCTTTTCATCGTCGCTGCCGTAAAGGGTCACGGTGACAAAAGTATCCAGCAGAAAATCGGTGCGGGTTGCGTTTTTGGAAGCCCGAGGGGTGCAGGTGGTCAACAATATCATCAGAATCAAGCCGGTGACGGCAATGAATTTTCGCAGATAGAACCCTTCTTTCCATCGATCTATTGTTATTATGTAATAAGAAAGAAAAAAAAGCAAGGCAAGGGGATTGGATTGAAAACCTATCGGGACAGTGGTATAATATAATTACCAAGAAAAGGGGGGCTGTTTGTGCTGGCATTTTCCCAACAGCCGGATGACAACGGCTATGTCATCGTCAACGTATACGAAGAACTGGTCAAGCAAAACGTTCTGGAAATGATGAATTATATGAATATGTGCTCCTGCGACAAATGCGTGGCCGATGCCTGCGCACTGGTTCTCAATCAACTTCCCCCTCTTTACGTAACCACCCGCAAGGGCGAGCTGATTACCCAGGTTCACCAAACCACTCAGGACCAGCACATTGACTTGACAGTTAAGGTGGTCCAAGCCCTGCAAATGGTGAAGGATTCTCCCCGTCACTGATATAGGGCGGAACACCTGTAGTATTTGCAACTTTGCCTGAAAGTACCCATTCTAACCACAGAGCTCCCTTTGGGAAGCTCTTTTCTTTTGGCGACAATATCGAAAGGGGATTTGTATGGAGCGCTGGATGACGGACTTTTGCCGTGCCATGCCAAAAGTGGAACTGCACCTTCATCTGGACGGGGCGCTGCGGCCCAAAACGGCTTTGGACTTAGCCGCCGCCCGTCAGTGGAAGGATTTTGACGCTCCCTTATCCTACCGGCAGATGCACCGCAGGCTGGTGGTGCCCCATACCCTTTCCTCCCAAAAGGAGCTGCTGTCCTATTTTGAAACGCCGGGGCTGCTGCTCCAAACGGAAGAAGGGCTCCGGCGGGTCACCCGGGAACTGATTTGGGAAAAGGCAGCCGACCATGTCTGTTACTGCGAGATTCGGTGGGCTCCCCAACTTCACACCGGGGAAGGTTTGTCCGTCCGCCGGGTGGTGGAAGCGGTGCTGGAGGAAAGCGCAGCCGCTTCCCGGCAGACGGGGCTTGCGGTTCGGCTGATTGCCGTAGGGATGCGCACCCACTCTCTGGAGCACAACCTGCGGATGCTGGACGAAATCGCTCCCTTTGCCGGCAGAGGACTTGCGGCGGTGGATTTTGCCGGCCCGGAGGCGGAAGCCCCCGACGCGTTGGAGCAGGAAGCCTTCTTTTTCAGAGCACGGGAGCTGGGGTTTGAAATCACCTTCCATTGCGGGGAACTGCCCGGCAGTGCTCCCAGGCTGGCGGAGCAAATCCGGCGGCTTCGCCCCAGTCGGGTGGCTCACGGCGCCGGAGCGGCGGAGGATCCCGCCCTCTGCGCTCTGTTGCGGGAACAGGATGTGATGCTGGATCTCTGCCCCACCAGCAATCTGCAGGCGGGGCTGTACCCGGACTACCAAAGCTATCCTCTGCCTCGTCTGCTCGCCGCGGGAGTTCCGGTCAGCATCAGCACCGACGACCCGGTCCTCTCCGACCTTTCCCTCTCCGACGAGTACCTGAACCTTCTGTGTGCCGGACAGGTGGACCTTCCCACCTTGTGGCGGCTCAATCTGGACGCGCTGGCCCACTCTTTTTTAGAGGAGGAGGAAAAGGTAAGGCTTCTTGGGTGGATGAGGGACTGGGCCTCCAACGTCCCGGAACTGACCGAGGAGTAGCCATCTCCCGTGGTTTTGACACAGCAACGCCCACCTTAGTGAAAGGTGGGCGTTAGTGTTGTGCTGGTGAGCACGCAATATTGTTAAAGCGAAAGTGGCTCGGTGCGACAGGTGCAGGTTCAACTGACCAGCCTCTACACCACCTTGATGGCCCAGGCCGGGCAGGTGGAGGCACAGTATCCGCAAAGAATGCAGCGGCTGTGGTCGCACACCGCCTTCCCGTCCTTGAGGAAAAGGGCCTTTTGGCCGCAGCGTTCCACGCAGGTGCCGCAGCCCTCGCACCAGTCGTCGATGTGCAAACGGCGCACCTTGTTTTCCAGTTCCGCCCTGGCTTTGGGGGAAAATTTGCCGGTCTCGAAAAATTCCAAATTGGCGCTTAATTCCTCCACGCTCTGCATTCCCAGAGCAACGCTGTCCACCCAGGGCAGGGAAAAGGCGTACTGCAAACACTCCTCCGCCGACCGGAAGAGGTTGCCGCCTCCCAAAGGCTTCATGGAAAAGACGCCGATTCCCCGGTCGTGAGCCTGACGAACGGCCTGCTCCATTTGGGCTCGGGTGCCGTCCATAATTCCCAACCCCTCCATATTGAGCAGCGGGTGAATGACGTCCAGCCCCACTTGCAGAGCACTCTCCACCGCCGCAATTCGGTGCATGGATGCTCCCACCGCCCGGATGACGCCCTTCTGCTTTTGTTCAAAAAAGTATTCCAAAGCTTCCCGGTGGCCCCGCAGGGTGTGAATGCTTTCCTGCTCGTGGAGCATAAAGATATCGATGACATCGCGGTTGAGTTCCCGCCGCGCCTGCTCCAGAGCTTCCTGCGCCAGTTGCCGGGTATAGGCATAGGTCTTGGTGGAAATGACAATGTCCTTTTTGCCGGTGATTTCCATCGCCCGGCGCAGATAGGGGTATGTTTCATACAGTTGGGCGGTGTCGAAAAAGTTGATGCCCCGCTCGATGGCCTCCGCCATCAAAGTGGCGCCTTCCTCCAGGGGGAGATTAGCCTGCAAAGGCCCTGCGGTCAGCGTGCCAAAGCAGATGCGGCTGACCTGGATTCCCGTTTTCCCCAACCATGCGTATTTCATAGGCTACCTCACAATGGAAACGCCGGATACCCCAAAGGCATCCGGCGCAACATATTTTGCGGAATCAGATTAAGCTTCATCCAAATAGCTTTTGACCAGAGCGTGGAGCAACTCATCCCGATCGATGCGGCGAATCAGGCTGCGGGCATTGTTGTGGGTGGTAATGTAAGTTGGATCTTCCGACAGGATGTACCCTACAATTTGATTGATGGGGTTGTAACCTTTTTCCCGCAGTGCATTGTAGACCTGCATCAGCAAGTCCTTCATCTGCCGCTCTTTATCTTCGTGAATCGAAAAACTAATGGTAGGTTCCTGTTGCATCCAATCACCCCCAAAAACTATCGATATGTTATATCATACAATAGTTCCAACCTCTTTGCAAGTCCGTTGGTCTGTCTTTTTCATTATAGTCTTGATAAAATAAATCTATTCCTTTCCGGGGGGTTGACATAGGTTACATTGTGTGTTATTATAAATGAGCTCTTAAAGAGCACAGACAAAATATCGCGGGATGGAGCAGTTCGGTAGCTCGTCGGGCTCATAACCCGAAGGTCGGGGGTTCAAATCCCTCTCCCGCAACCAACAGTATGTACGCCCACGTTGACAAGTGTCACCGTTGGCGTACATTTTTTGTGTCTCGAACTTGAACCAGCCGCATGAAGTGCATATAACTTTTCCTGAGTTTGTAGACATAGGTAGGTTGTTTCTCACTGGGGCCCTCGCTTCTATGCCCCTTAGCTCGATGACAGTCAGCGAAGCAGTTTCATTCCCTCCCATGCCACGACAATAACAACCACCGCAAGTGCGACAGTCATCACTTTGGTTGTGCGCCGTTTGCGGAGCAGCGCCTGCTCTTCCTCGTCCTCCTGCTCAGCGTTCATCCATATATAGATTGGACGGGCAATGGCAGGCACCAATGTAACCAGTATCATGACGACCAGAAGTTGTCCATATCGCTGAGATGAAGACGATTCTGAACTTCGGTGGTCACGACAATGGGATATCTTGGAGCCAGAATTCTGATGCACCACAATTTCGACGTCAATAACTTAGCCGGCGCCTATTTGATATATCAATCGGTTATCCATAAATAAATTTCACCGAATGTTTTTTAGGTATTGTCGAATTTTATAGAAAACTTTCATTTTGGCGCACTATTGCATTAGTAATTTTAACTATTACCTTGACTTAAGCCATTTAAAGAGATAAAATACTATTGCTTGTATTGTTGTATTGTGCTATCCACAATACAAGGCTAGCGAAACTTTTTATTTGGGGGTATGTTTTTTGGACGGTAAGGATTATAAGCCCTACGTTCCGGCGGACCAGGTTGTGCCGGAATTCACTGCCTATTCGGTAGGCTTGGGAATTCTGTTGGTCATCCTGTTTGGTGCCGCCAACGCTTATCTGGGGCTGCGCGTCGGAATGACCGTTTCGGCATCCATTCCTGCGGCAGTTATCTCAATGGGTATCATCCGTATGATACTCAAACGCGACTCGATTCTGGAAAACAATATGGTGCAGACTGTCGGTTCGGCTGGTGAAGCACTGGCTGCCGGTGCCATTTTCACCATGCCCGCTCTGTTCATGTGGGCGCAGGAAGGGCTTGTGGAAATGCCCTCCCTGTTGGAGATTTCCCTCATTGCCCTGTGCGGCGGCGTTCTTGGCGTACTGTTTATGGTTCCCCTGCGCACCGCCTTGATTGTAAAAGAGCACGGCACTCTGTCCTATCCCGAAGGACAAGCCTGCGCTCAGGTTTTGATGGCCGGTGAGGAAGGCGGCAATAAGGCCTCTACCGTGTTTATTGGTTTGGGTGTTGCTGCCGTTTACAAGTTCATCACCGACGGGCTCAAGCTGTTCCCCAGCGAAATCGACTGGGCAATTTCCGGCTACAAAGGCTCCGGAATTGGTGCGGACGTTCTGCCCGCCCTGGCCGGTGTCGGCTACATTTGCGGCGCTCAGGTATCCTCTTACCTGCTGGCCGGCGGTACCTTGGCCTGGTTTGTCATCATGCCTCTCATTGCCCTCTTCGGCAGTGATTTGGTGATTTATCCCGCCAGTGTTACCGTTGCAGAACTGTGGGAAACCGGCGGCACCTGGGGCCTGTGGGGCAGCTTTGTCCGCTACATTGGCGCCGGAGCCGTGGCTGCTGGCGGTATCATGAGTTTGATTAAATCTCTGCCCATGATTGTCCGCACCTTTAAGGAAGCTCTCAGCGGTTACGGCCAAAACACCAAGGGAACCCTGCGCACCGAGCAGGATCTTTCCATGAAAGTACTTTTGGTGGGCATTGTTTTGGTTGCCTTGGCTATGTGGATCATTCCTTCCATTCCCGTCAACCTGCTGGGCGCCCTGATCATCATTATCTTCGGATTCTTCTTTGCAACCGTTTCCTCCCGTATGGTGGGACTGATCGGTTCCTCCAACAACCCTGTTTCGGGTATGGCTATTGCCACCTTGCTGATTTCCACTTTGCTGCTGAAGGCAACCGGCAATGACGGTGCTACCGGCATGATTGCTGCCATTACCATCGGTTCGGTCATCTGCATTACCGCCGCCATCGCCGGCGATACTTCTCAGGACCTGAAAACCGGTTTCCTGGTAGGTGCAACACCCAAAAAGCAGCAGATTGGTGAGCTGATCGGCGCCGTTGTTTCCGCCCTTACCATTGGCGGCGTCCTCTATCTGCTGAACAAGGCTTGGGGTTACGGTTCCGCCGAGCTGCCTGCTCCTCAGGCAACCCTGATGAAGATGGTGGTCGAAGGCGTTATGGGCGGCAACCTGCCTTGGGCTCTGGTATTTACCGGCGTGTTTATCGCCATTGTGGTTGAAATTCTGCAGATTCCCGTACTGCCCTTCGCCATTGGTCTGTATCTGCCCATTCACCTCTCCGTGCCCATCATGGCCGGCGGTTTGATTCGCCTGTACCTGGAGAAGCGCAAAATGTCCTCCGAAAAGGCAAGAGAAGACATGGTGCAGTCCGGCGTGCTTTACAGCTCCGGTCTGATCGCCGGCGAGGGTATCGTCGGAATCTTGCTGGCTGTGTTCGCCGCACTGGGCATCAATGTGGCGCTGCCTGAATCTCTTCAGTTTGGCAACTTCACCGGTTTGATTGCCTTTATCCTGCTGCTGCTGACCATTCTGAAGTTCACCATCTGGAATAAGAAACTGGAGAAGTAATTCGTATTCCAAAGATTACACCAATCCGATCGGGCTGCATACTCGCAAGAGTGTGCAGCCCGGTTTGAACACAATGGGAGAAAACAAAATGCGCAAGCGGAAAAGCGAAAACTATCTCGACTATGTGCCGGTGGCAAACCCGCTCAACACATGGGATGAAAAAGACGGCATTGTTACCATTCACATGGTGCATCGGGGGTTTTATCACAAACTAGCCCAGAAATTTTTTCACTCTCCCCGTGTCAGCCACATCAAGCTGGACTCTTACGGCAGTTTCTTGTGGAAGAAGATTGACGGCGTTCGCTCCGTTGGGGATTTGGCCAACGAAATGAAGGCGGAATTTGGCGAGCAGGCGGAACCCCTTTATGACCGGCTGGTTCAATATATGAAAATTCTGCGGAACAACCGCTTTATCTTGTATCGCGGAAAGGACAAAATTAAATCATGACCTGGTGGCAGACGGTTCTCTATGTTTTGCTGTTCGCCTGTATTTCCGCGGTTCTCTACGCTTGGGGCATGAAAAAATCCCTCAGCCAGCAAGACGATTTGATGCGCATTTTAATCAACAAGGCGTCGGCACGTGTGATAAAATATCTGAAGAAAAACAAGACCATTTCCATGGCGGAGATAGAGCGGCAGGTTGCAAACATCAGCGCCCGCAAGCCATGGTCCAAGCAGCGTGCCACCGTTGCCAATCCCAACGTATTTGCCCAACAGGTCAGGGAACATTTGCTTTCCCAACAATGGATTACATTCGACCAAAAAAGCGGACAATATCACTTGAACAAGTGATTTCAATAAAGGAGCGATTGTCATGGGAGTTTTGGAACATCTGCAGCCGAGCAGCGTGTTTCGTTTCTTTGAGGAACTTTCGGCCATTCCCCGCGGCTCGACCAATACCAAAGCCGTCAGCGACTGGTGTGTGGCCTTTGCCAAAGAGCGCAACTTAGAGCATTATCAGGACAGCGCCAACAACGTCATCATCATTAAGGAAGCCACTCCGGGGTACGAAAACGCCGACCCCATTATTTTGCAGGGCCATCTGGACATGGTCTGCGAAAAGGCGCCCGACTGCACCAAGGATATGGAAAAGGAAGGCATTGATCTGCTGGTGGACGGCGACTGGGTTCGTGCCAAAGGCACCACTCTGGGCGGAGATAACGGCATTGCCGTTGCCATGGCACTGGCGGTGTTGGACGCCAAGGATTTGGCCCATCCCCGGGTTGAGGTGGTGCTCACCACCGACGAAGAAATCGGCATGCTGGGAGCCGTGGAGCTGGACATGAGCCCCCTCAAGGGCAGGAAGCTCATCAACATCGACTCCGAGGAAGAAGGTATTTTCACCGTCAGCTGTGCGGGCGGCAACATGACTCGCTGCCATCTGCCTCTGGTGCGCGCCCCTTTCTCCGGCACCGCTTGGAAGATTACCGTAAAGGGGCTGCTGGGCGGCCACTCCGGCGTGGAAATTGACAAAGGCCGTGCCAACGCCAACATGCTGATGGGACGGCTGCTGTATGCCGCCCAAAAGAAGACCCAACTGCGCTTGGTTTCCGTAGCCGGCGGCAACAAGGACAACGCCATTCCCCGGGAATCTCAGGCGCTGCTCCTGACGGAAAATGTCGACGCCCTTCGCGCCGTTGTGGCGGAGATGGAAGCTACCTTCCAGCACGAATACCGCAGCACCGACCCTGGTGTGGCGGTCACCGTGGAAAACGCTTCCACCGACCAGTTGCCCATGGACGAAGCATCCACCTTGAAAGCCATCACCTTGTTGACCTGCATGCCCGACGGCGTTCAGGTGATGAGTCCCGATATTGCCGGCTTGGTGCAGACCTCCCTCAACCTGGGCATTCTGACCACCGAGGAGAAGGAACTGCAAGCGTCCTTCTGCATCCGCAGCAGCGTGGCCACTCAGAAACAGATGCTGGTCAACCGCATTGCCTGCCTGATGCAGCTGATGGGCGGCTGCATCGATATTTCCGGCGACTACCCCGCCTGGGAGTACAAAAAGGATTCCGCCCTCCGCGACCTGATGGTGGAAGTGTTCCGCAAGCAGTACGGCCGCGACCCGCAAATTTCCGCCATCCACGCCGGGTTGGAGTGCGGTATGTTTGCCGGCAAGTTGCCCGGCCTGGACTGCGTTTCCATCGGCCCGGATATGTCGGAGGTTCACACTTATCACGAGAGCTTGAGCATTTCTTCGGTACAGCGGGTATGGGACTTCCTGGTGGAAGTGCTGAGATGTTCCAAATAAGCTGCCAAATAGAATAAATAATGAAAACCGCATGGATTTTGCCATGCGGTTTTTCTTTGAATTCCGGATAAGCTAAGGGAGTACTCCTTATTCCTATCAGTAATATTTTTAATAGAATATGCTGTGGGAAATATACATACAGTATCATTGACTCAAAAATAAACAGTGGGAAGAATTCATCCCACTGTCTAACCGGTTACTGTGGTGTTTGCCCTTTGAATTTGGAGGAAAATTGCTGGTACTCCTGTTCCAGTTTGGTGGCAAATTCCTTCAGGTGCGCTTCGTCTTGAAAATCAATGCCGCTTTGCAGAATACTTTCCTTCACATAGCCGGGCAAAGATTGGAACACTTGGCTGTTATTCAGGTTCAGCATTATCATCACCTCAAGGGTAGTGTTTCCCCTTGGTAAAGATATATGCCCGAACCCGGTAGGGGGAAATCCATCCAGCAAGCTATACTTTTTGTTTGATAAAGCCGTCGCCAAAAATCTGGTGGCCGTCGGTGACAATTAAAAAGGCGTTGGGGTCCATGGTGTCGATGATATTCCGCAAAGCGGCCACCTGTCCCCGCTTAACCGCGCAGACAATTACCTTTTTCGGTTTCATGGTATAGCCTCCCTGCCCTTCGAGATAAGTGACCCCCCGCTCCAACTGCTCCTGAAGGGCCTTGCCAATTTCGTAAGGTCGGTCGGAAATGATGTAGGTCAAAGTGGCGAAATCAAAGCCGTACAGGATGGAATCCATCACCTTTCCGCACAGGGCAAGCCCGATGAGGGCGTACACCGCCAGGGAAAAATCCCGAAAGACGGCGGCGGAAAGGCAGATGATGACTCCATCTACAATCATCACCACCTGCCCCATTTTGAGGTGAGGCCGCGCAGCCTGAACCAGCCTGCTGACAATATCGGTGCCGCCGGTGGTGGCCCCCATCCGCATAATAAAGCCCAGACCAGCGCCAATCAGCACGCCGCCACAGACCGCCGCCAACAGAGGGTCGTCCACCGGCGACGGCATCCACGCCGTCAAGTCGATGAGGGTGGAGGATAACAAGGTGGCGATGGCCGTGTTAAGAATGAAGCCGGCTCCCATCCTCAAATAGGCCAGGATGATCAGAGGAATATTCATCAGGATGATGGCGACACCCGCCGGAAAGCCGGTCAGATGGCCAATTACCATGGCCAGGCCGCTGACGCCGCCCGGGGAAATTTTAAAAGGGTCCAAAAACAGATTGTAGGCTAAAGCGTACAGCAGACAGCCTACGGCAATGAGTCCCATCTGCTTTGCTTTATTTTTTACCAAAGTCATCTTCTGCTTGCTCCTCTTCTCAAGATATGACAATTTAGCCTACACCATAGTTTTCATCCTGTCAATATTTTGTCCCGGATGGCACCCGCCTTGCAAATTCCAAATTCCATCAAGGGTTTCCAAACACCTTCAGGCTGAGGATATGTAGTAGCAAAAGTAACGTTTTGGCAAGAGCGCCCTGCCGGGAATCCTGCCGGAGCTTTGCCGGAAATTCCAAGGGGTTCTGCCCCAATAGCAGACTAGCACCGTAAGCCACCATGGCGGAAGTTTGGGCACCCGCCTGGGTCAGGTGGCGGGTAAGGAACTTGCCGGCGGTATCCAGAGCCGCTTTTCGCCCTGCAGCGCCGTCTGGGGAATGGTAAATTGCCTGTAAGGTCTTTTCCATCAGCTCTTTGCGCAAAGACAGCGGAAGGGAGAGTACCATGTCGCTCAAAGAATGGACCAACTGGCACAGCTGGCTTTTTTCGCCGCCGGGGTCCGGCACCAATTCCCCCGCCTCGTCCCTTTCAAATTGAAAGTTGGAATGGGGGTACATCATATCCCAGACGGTGGGGTTTTCCAGTTGGTGGGGTCAAACCGGGAGGCCACAATTTGAGCTTTGACCGGGTGCTCCAGCAGAGAGGAGACAATGTCAAACTTGTTTTGATAGAGCACCAGACGGTCCCCCAGCTCCTGAATCGGCTTTTGATACTGCGTCAAAAACTCCATGCAAAATCCGGGGGCATTGAAGGTGACTGCCTTTTGAATTCTCCGCCGCACTTCATCGGGTGCTGAAAAGGCCCCATAAGCGGCGAGATTTCCTCCCAGCGAGTGGCCGGTCAACCAAATGGCTCCCGGCCTGTTGCCGTATTCCGCCCAATAACGGTCCACCATTTTCTGCTGGGGCGTTTTCTCACATAGGATTAAGGCAAAATCGGTGATATAATCGTTTTTAAAGTGGGGGTTTCCCAGCATTTCACTGCCCCGAAAGGCCACCACCCTTTCCCCTTGGGGGGAAAGAAAGGTGCAACCGTAAAAGCCGCTCTGATGGGGGGCGTTGTCGTCCAACACGTCGACAATCTGCCAATCCAGCAGCTCCTGGGGCGCCGACTCCAAAAACCCTATCCACGACTGGTATTCCCGGGGAGTGCGGCCAAAGCGCTTTTCCAGCAGCCGCTGCCCCAGCGGAGTGCGAAGGTAGAAATGAATGGTTTCCCCCACCGTCGGGGTTTTTCCCTTTTGAGGCGGAAGGTTGAGATACACAAACTGCGAAAAGAAATGTATGGTCGCCGTTGTCACAGACACTCCTCCTTTTTGGCCTATGCCAGCTTATGCAAAAAGGCGGCAAAAGGAGATAGTTTCTCATTTTTGAAAGAAAAAAGCCACCGGAAAGGCGGCTTTTGAATAAAACTTCAAAATGGAAGTAGATGAGGAAAATAGTTGGTCGGCAAAACGTTGGGGTTAAATCTGCTTTTTGATGCGGTTGAGGGCGGCTTTTTCCAGGCGGGAAACCTGTGCCTGGGAAATTCCCACCTCTTTGGCCACTTCCATCTGGGTTTTTCCTACAAAAAAGCGAAGGGAAAGAATCTTCTTTTCCCGCTCTCCCAGATTTTCAATGGCTTCCTTGAGGGCGATTTCGTCCAGCCAATCCTTGTCGCTCTGCTTATCCCCCACCTGGTCCATGACGAAGATGGTGTCGCCGCCATCGTTGTAGGCGGGCTCGTAAAGGGAAATGGGCTCCACAATGGCTTCCAGAGCCATCACCACTTCCTCTTTTTTCAGCCCCATCTCCTTAGAGATTTCCTCCACCGTCGGTTCCCGGTCGCTTTGGGCGGTCAGCCATTCCTTCACCTGCATGGCCTTGTAGGCGGTGTCCCGCAGGGAACGGGAAACTCGAATGGAGTTATTGTCCCGCAGGTAGCGGCGAATCTCGCCGATGATCATGGGTACAGCATAAGTCGAGAATCGAACATTGAGGTTGGTATCGAAGTTGTCAATGGATTTGATCAGCCCGATGCAGCCCACTTGAAACAGGTCGTCCAGATTTTCCCCGCGGTTGGTAAACTTCTGCACCACCGAGAGCACCAGCCGCAGGTTTCCGTTTACCAGTTCGGTGCGAGCTTCTTGGTCCCCTTGTTTTGCCCGTTGGAGTAGCTCCAGTTTCTCGCTTTCCTTGAGAACTTTGAGCTTAGACGTATTCACGCCGCAGATCTCAACCTTGTTGATCATGCTAACTCCTCCCATTGACCAATCTATTCGAAAACAGTATTGGCCTGGAGGATTTGGCTGATTCACAGGTGAAACTGGGAATTTTTAACGGAGATGCTTAAAGCTATGACAAAGAGCTTCCTTATTCGCCAGCAAAAATTGGGATGGATGAGAGAAATAAACGGGCAGAATCGTTTTCTATCATATTGAAAACAAAAAGGATATGACAAAGTTTTTGGAGATAAGTCACAAGCGCCGCTGTCAAAGGAAATCACCTGCCTCTAGCGATTGCACCTGTTTTTTAGTATTCCCGGCAAACTATCTGAAAATGATATCAAAAGCAAAAGCGAGGAATCGGCAAAACCGATTCCTCGCTTCTTTGATATGATAAACGCTATGGAATGAATTACAGTGCAAACAGACCGGAAGCCGACGCCTCGTCCAGGAAGAGGTTCCAGTTGGGATGGGTCTTGAGGATGGTGGCGGGAATTTTGGGGTCCACCGGGGAGGTCAAAGTGTTGCGGACCGCTTCCGCCTTGGGCGCGTGAGGCACAGAGGAGATGATATGCTCGCAGGCAAGAATCTGCTTGACGCACATGGTAATGGCCTGCTTGGGCACATCGTCGACGGTGGCAAACCAGCCTTCCCGCACCTGCTGCTGCTTGCAGCGCAGGTCCAGGTCCACCACTTTGTAGGCGGCGTCGGTTTCAAAGTCGGCGGGCGGGTCATTAAAGGCAATGTGGGCATTTTCGCCAATGCCGATGACGCCCACATCCACAGGAGCGCGGCGCAGTTCCTCGGTCAGAACGCGGATATTCTCCTCCACATCCCCTTCGCCGTTGACAAAGTAGGCGGCCTTGAGGGAAACCTTGGAGGCAAAGCGCTCTTTGAGGTACTTGCGGAAGCTGGCAATGTGGCTTTCGGGCAGAGCTACGTACTCGTCCAGATGGAACATCTCCACCTTGCTCCAATCCACGTCGGCTTTGACCAGGGCGTCAATGGTTTCAAACTGAGAAGCGCCGGTGGAAAGAATGATTCTGGCGGAGCCTTTTTGGGCAATGGCATTGCGCAGAAGCTCCGCAATTTTGTCGGCAGCTTTTTGACCCAGCTGCTGGGGGGTGGGAGAAACAGAAATATTGAAGTTCATAGCACTACTCCTATTGCATTTTATTTCCCTTCACATACACTGAGTGAACGGTAATCATATCATCAAACAGAACCAGGTCGGCATCCTTTCCTGCTTCCAAAGAACCTTTGGTGTCGCCGTATCCAACCAGTTTGGCCGGAGTCAGGCTCATCATCTTCACGGCTTCCCAAACCGGCAAACCGGCTTCGTACACCATCACCCGCACCAGACGGTCGGTGGTGGCCACACTGCCGGCAAAGCAGGTGCGGTCGGGCATCAGGGCGATGCCGCCTTCCGAAATCACTTCCTGGCCGCCTTTGCGGGAACCAAGAATGGAAGGACCGTCCGGCAATCCGGCCGCCCGCATGCTGTCGGTGCAGAGAATAATCTTGTCGTGGTCCTTGCACTTGAGAATCAGCTTGAGCAAATCCGGCGGCAGGTGCATGCCATCCGCAATAATCTCGATATACAAATCGTCCAGCAGGTAGCCGCTTTCCACCACGCCCAGAACCCGGAATCCGTTTCTGCGGACAATGGTGGACATAGCGGAATAGAAGTGGGTCAACAGGCGAATTCCATGCTGGAAGGCCACCTTCATTTCGTCAAACGTGGCGGAAGTGTGGGCCGCCGACACCAAGATGCCTCTTTCGGTCAGCCACTGGGCCATCTCCACCGCGCCGGGCAGTTCGGGAGCCACAGACCAGCGCTTGATGGCGCCGTCGGCGTATTCCACAATCTTTTTATAGTGCTCCGGCTTGGGCGAAGTGATATACCGCGGGTCCTGAGCTCCCTTTTCAGCGGGCGAAAAATAGGGACCCTCCAGGTGCAATCCCAGGAGATGAGGCATATTGTCGGTTATCTTCTGAGCTTGCTTGAACACATCGATAACCTGAAACAGTTCCTCATCGCTGCTGGTCAACGTGGTGGGCAGTATGCTGGTGGCACCGTGGGACAGGTGCATTCTGGCGGCGCCCACAATATCTTCCAACCCGCCGTCCATATAGTCATATCCGCCGCCGCCGTGGCTGTGCAGGTCGATAAACCCCGGGGAAAGATACATTCCCTTGCAATCGATGATTTCTCCCGGCAGACTTTGACCGTCCACCATGGGGCCAACCGCCTGAATCACGCCGTTATCCTCGGTCAGGTAGCCGCGGCGAATCACCCCGTCTGGCAGCAGAACACGAGCGTTGATAAACGTCTTCATCCATTTACACCCCCTAGCGTTCGAATGTTTCTATTATTTTATCTTCTTTGAAACCAAAGCCTCAAAGAGGAAAGCAAAAAGGAACGGGTCAGATAAAGTCCTTGAAAAAGGGCAGGTTGTTTTGCATAATCACACTGATGGGCACCGTCATTTTTTCGGTTTCCGGCGCAATGTTTTTCACTACGTAGGAGAATAGCACTTCGAACCCCAATCTACCCTTGTCGTACGCGTTTTTGTAGATGAGAGCCTGCAGGGCGCCCTGCCGAAGCAATTTCGCGCTTTGGGGAAACAGGTCGCTGCCCACGCCCCGCAGCTTGCCGGCCAGCCCGCAATCGATAACCGCCTGGGTAAGAGGGATGGTGTCGCGGGCCGTCACCGAATAAAACGCCACAATGTCGGGATGGGAACGCAACAGAGCCACCGATTCCTGGTAACACTTCTGGAAGTTGCCGTAATTGTGCATCACCAGCAGTTCAAATTCAGGGGCCGACTCCTTTAAGTATTCCCGGAATCCCTCCAAATTGTTCATGTGAGCCGCATGGGCGGTGCTGCCGCTTGCAATGAGAATTTTCCCAGGCTTGTGGGTGATGGAAGTTAATATTTCGGCTCCCAAGCGCCCGGTCAGCCGGTCGTGGGGCGCAATACAACACAGGCGCCCGCTGTCCGGCAGGTCGCTGTCCACCAGCACCACCGGCACATTTTTGTAGGAAAACCGCTTCACCGCCTGGCGAAGCTCCTCATCATTTTTGGTGGGCATGGTCAAAATGCCGTGGTATTCGGTATTCCCGTCGTGGAAGATTTTGTCCAGAATGGCAACCTGCTGGTCTTTGTCTTCCTGAAAAGGAAAAGCCACAATTTCCACATTCAGGCTGCTGGCCTCGGGATAAAAAGTTTCGATGGCGTCCCAAAAATACTTGTGGTAAAATTGTCCCACACCTTCTTTTTGAGGCAATACCACGGCCAGACGCTTGGTCTTTCGCTTTAGGGAGGAAGCGATGTAATTGGTGGTATACCCCAACTCTTCCGCGCGGGTCAAAATCGCCTGCCTGAGTTCCTCGCTGATACCCTCCTTGCCGTGAAGGGCTCGATGTACCGTGGTGCGCGAAACATTGAGCTCTGCCGCTATTTCTTTTAGCGTCACCCGATTGTTTCCCATAAACTTCCTTCTAATTCCCTTCTTATCTTTATCGATTACGTAACCGATTCCGTTATATATAATGTACCACAGGAACCAGAGAGAATCAATAATTAGTTGCCTGAAAAAAACAAAAAGAACAATTTCTTTTAGTATCGAACGAAAAGGCTTCAATATGCTATCGCTGGAATCCGCTTTGTTCCCAACGAAAACCACCTTCGGCGCTATTTGGCAACCGAAGGTGGTTTTCTATCTTCAGAAAGGCGGACAAGCCAGTTGGATGTCAAGCGATTTTTCCGCTTTGATTTTGCTCCTTTTCCCGTTTGGCCAAGAGTTGTGCGGCCCACTCCCGCAGCTTGTATTTTTGAATTTTGCCGCTGGCCGTCATGGGGAACTCATCCATAAACTCCACATAGCTGGGCACCTTGTGGCGGGCCATATGTTCCCGCACAAAATCCTTGATTTCCTCGGCGGTGCACTCGGTGACAAAATCCCGCAGCTTGATGCAGGCCATAATCTCCTCGCCGTAAATTTTGCTGGGCACTCCGATGACCTGAACATCCTTTACCTTGGGGTGACGGTAGAGCAGCTCTTCGATTTCCTTGGGGTAGATGTTTTCGCCGCCGCGGATAATCATGTCCTTGATGCGGCCGGTGATGCGGTAGTTGCCCTTTTCGTCCACCGTGGCCAGGTCCCCGGTATGGAGCCATCCGTCCTCGTCAATGGCCTGACGGGTGGCTTCCTCCATCTTGTAGTACCCCTTCATGACGTTGTAGCCCCGGGCGCAGAATTCGCCTTCGCCCTGCCCGGGCCCGATTTCCTCTCCCGTCTCGATGTTGACGATTTTGCACTCCACGCCCGGCAAGGCTCGGCCTACGGTGTTGACCTTGGTGTCGAAATCGTCGTCGACGGTGGTTTGGGTGCAGCCGGGGGAGGATTCGGTCTGCCCAAAGACGATGGTAATGTCCTTCATGCCCATCTTTTCGATGACCAGCTCCATCACCTTGGCGGGACAGGGGGAGCCGGCCATGATGCCGGTGCGCAGTTTGGGGAACTTGTACTTGGGGAAATCGGGGTGCTCAAAGACGGCGATAAACATGGTGGGCACTCCGTGGACGGCGGTGCACTCCTCATTCTGACAGGCCTGCATCAGTTTGATGGGATTGTAGTATTCCAAAGGCACCATGGTGCTGCCGTGGGTAACACAAACCATGATGGACAGCACCAGTCCAAAGCAGTGGAAGAAGGGGACGGGAATGCACAGCTTATCTTCCTCGGTGAACTTCATCCGGTCGCCGATGCACATGCCGTTGTTGACGATGTTGTAGTGGGTGAGCATGACGCCCTTGGGGAACCCTGTGGTGCCGGAGGTGTACTGCATGTTGATGACGTCGTGATGATGGAGGCTGTCCCCCACCATCTTTAGCTGCTGGTCGGAAATGACCCGGCCCATCTCCTCCACCTGCTCCCAGGAAAACATCCCCTTGGGGGTTTTGCGGTCGCCAACATACACAATGGACTGGAGGCAGGGGTAATCGTTGTTGTGGTAGGTTCCGGGATAGTAATTGACCAAATCGGGGAGCAACTTGTAGATGGTCTCCACGTAATCCACATCTTTAAAGCCCTGAGTCATCACCAGCACTTTGGTATCACTTTGCTTGAGCAGATACTGAAGCTCGAACATCTTGTAGTTGGTGTTGACCGTCACTAAAACCGCGCCGATTTTGGCGGTGGCAAACAGGGTGATGAGCCATTCGGGGACATTGGTGGCCCAAATAGCGACCTTGTCGCCCTTTTTGACCCCCATCTTGATAAAGCCCTTTGCAAATTTGTCGACTTCCTCGTTAAACTCTTTCCAGGTGCGCTGATAGTCCCGATCGATGTACTTAACCGCCAATCGGTCGGGAAAACGGGCCGCAACATCTTCCAGCAACGTGCCAAAGGTCACTTCCAAAAACGGTTTGGTAATCGGTGTGGTAGTCATAGCGCTCCTCCTCGATACAAATATGTGATTTGCATTTTGGGGGGAAGACAAAAACAGCTTTCGTCTTCCCCAAGGAAGACGAAAGCTGCAACACTTCCGCGGTACCACTTCCATTGACACGTTACCGTGCCCACTCTGCCACGTCTTCGGCTCAAAGCCACATCAACGTGCTCCCCTTGTATCGGTGGGGAAATCCGTCCTCGCCTACTATCCATTCAGCTCGGCTGCTCAGGGGTGAGTTCTTCCGCCTCGAACCTACCGCATCCCAGCAACCGCGGCTCTCTGTGAGGTTCTTGTACGGGGTACTATTCCCCATCAACGCATTGACGCTATATGTATCTTGCTCCAGATTCTAACATGGCACCATGCATTTGTCAAGTATAAAATTCCAAAAATTACTATTAAAAATACATCGATAAAAATCAGGGAAGCTTATCGCCGTAAGCGGCCATTTCCTGACCCACCAGCAGCTTGGAATCCAGCAGCAGCACAATCTTCTCTCCCACTCTGCCAATGCCGTTGATGTAACTGGCGTTTTGCGTTCCCAAAGCGGGGCGGGGAGAAATGTTCTCGGGAGGAATCTCCAGCACCTCTCTCACCGCGTCAACGATAATGCCGACGTAGCCCTGCTCCGTCTCCAAAATGATGATGCAGGTGCGCTCGTTATAGGTTTGTTCCGCCTTGCCGAACCGCAGATTGACGTCGATGATGGGCACCACGATTCCCCGCATGTTGATTACCCCTTTGACATGAGGAGGCAGTTCGGGGACAGGTGTGATTTCCTGCATTTGAATGATGCCGTTGACATTTTGGATGGAAAGCCCGTAAATTTGATTTTCCACCACAAAGGTCAGATACTTGTTTGCCACGTCGGCGCCGGCATCCTCGGTGTACAACAGCTGTTGGATACCGGAAATATGGTTGCTCATAATAGTCCTCCTTCGTATGATATCACTGTTGAAAGGTTTGTTGCCTGTCTTTTAATGATTCCAAAGGCGGTTTGATGGACTGGGAAGCGGTGAGAATCGCCAAATACACATCCACCACCATTTGATACAGCTCGGGAGGCACCTCCTGCCCCAGCTTCAGCCCAGAAAGCAGGGTGGCGGCGGTGTCGTCGTGATAGATGGTGATGCCCGCTTCGTCGGCCACTTCGACAATCTTCTGGGCCACGTAGCCGCTGCCGGCGGCCACCACCACCGGGGCGGCGTTTTCTTCCGCGTTGTATTTGAGGGCAGCCACCTTCATGCTGCGGACGTTGCCCTGCCCTTTTTTCTTCTCAGATTCGGACATCGATGCCCACCTTTCTGTCCAGGAGTTTGGGGAAAACCTGAACGATGCTGTGCTGATTGACCAGCTCGCCCACCTCAAACCCGGTGAGGGTATAGCCGTGGGCCTGCATCAGGTCCGCCAGGGAGCGCTTGATGCGGCGCAAAGGCTCCACCAGTCCCTCGGCGCACCACAGGGAAAATTCCACCCGGTGGTTGCTTTCCAGAAACTGCATTTCCATGGAGCCTATGGACTCCGACTCCACCGAGAGGAAAATCTTTCTGGACTTTCCTTCCTCGCCGCCGCCTTTGGGGCGCTCGTTGCTGTCGGGGTCCACATACATTTCGGAGTAAACCCGGCCGTTGGGCGTCTCCATGGGAAGAATAAAGTGGAGCACGTTCATCATGGAGCTCTGATTCTGCAGCAGGGAAAGCAGCAAATTTTCCGCCTGGCGAAGGGCAACCGGAGAGGAATCGGGATTGTGGAGGGTTTTAGAAACCACTTCCGCCAGCGTGCCGAACACCTGATTTTCGGCAAGTTTTGCCCGGTTGGCGTCCCGCACCAGGGATTCGTGGAGGTTGGCGGCAAAATTTTCCCCCAGATTGGCCACTCGGGAGAGAGCGTCGATGAGGCGGTTGACCGCTTCTTCCAGCGCCTGGGGGGTGCCCTTGTCCACCCGGACGATGTTGTGGACCACCACCATCACCAAATCCCGGATCCCCTCGCTTTGATGGTACTTGACCACCACCTCCCCCAACAGGGGAAGGAGGTTGTTCTTCAGCACCTTGGCCGCTTCGGCGGGGTCGATTCCCAAACGGGAATCGGCATAGGCAGAAAGACCGGGATTCTGGCGCACCTGCTCCAACAAAGCCAGTTCCTCCTCGGTCAGAGGCTTTCCGGTTACCGGATGCAGGTCGGGAGTTTCGGGGTTGGGGAACAGCACGTTGCCGTCTTTGTCCATCAAGCCGGCGCTGGTCAGAGCGCTGCTGGTGGGATTGTGGTCCGGCATCAACATGTCCGCCAGTTTCTCCAGGTAGTCCCCAAACTGGGCCCTGTCTCCCGAAAACATGTAATCCAGCAGGTTTTCGCACTGGTAAAGGATGGCTTTGACGGAATAATCCAAATTGACGTTGTATTCAAACACTTTGAGGAGGTTAATCACCGCGTCCCGCACTGCGGAATTGTCGGGGAACCTCCCCAGAATGTCCCGCAGGACATCAAAGGCTTCTCCCCGGAAAAGGATGTTGGTTTGGGACTGTTGCAACAGCAATTCCAGCAGGCGTTGGGGCGGGACAAACAAAGAGCTGAGCAGCTCCCGCATGGGGTCGGTGGTCACGATGTCGGAGGTGGCAATGCCCATCTGAAGCACGGCCACCGCCTTTTGAATTTGCTGAATGACGTCGTTGGTGCCGCGCAACAACGGAGCCACCGCGGTTCGACCCAAAGTTTCCCGCAGAGCCTGGCCTCCCGCCTCCCTGTCCCGCACATCCCGGTCCTGCAAGGTCTTGTTGACCTTGTTGGGCTGGTGCAGAGAAACCGCCTGTTCGGTGATAGGGCGACTGGAATTGAGGTTTTCTTTGGGAATCATCGAGCTGGTTATTTTGGTGATTTCCGCCATAGGCATCCTGCTCTTTCTTCCCAGTGGCCGAACTTGTCCTTGTATGCAGCAAAATCCAAACCATTGCCACACTATTGGTATAGAAAAACAAGACCACCGGGTACTGTACTCATATTACTCAGGGTTGACGATGAAGTCAACGCGGCAAACCAAAGGCCTGCCGATGGATTTTTCTGCCAAAAGGTGTTGCGCTCAAAACTGTGTTATAATATATATCGGCAAGTATGTTGAGAATCTTTATGAAAGGAGGATTTACCATGGAAGAACTGTTCGGCAACCGGATACCGCCCGCCTGCCGCTACTGCGAACACGCCTATCCCGCCGAGACGGAAGACCTGCGCATCTGCACCAAAAAAGGGTTGGTGAAGGAGGACTTTTCCTGCCGGGCCTTCCGATACGATCCTCTCATGCGCGTCCCTCGCCGCCCATTGGAAGTAACCCATCTGGAATCGGAAGAGTTTTCCTTATCCATAGACTTGTAACCAACCCATACATACCCTTTTGGGAGACTTAGGAGAGCGAAGATGAAAGCAAAATACGCAAAGCGGATGTCTCTACTCTGTCTGCTGCTGGCCATCCTTCTCACCGTCACAGCCTGTGCCCCCCGCACCTTGCCAGCCTCCCAGCCAGAACCTGTTCCGGCAGCATCCCGGCCCATCGCCGCAGCATCCCCTCCCCTGCAGGGCGGCGAAACATCGGTGCCCCAGGAAGCCCTGGTGGAAAAAATCTCTCAGCCGGAGGTATTGCAGCCCATCATCCAGGAGCTGGATAAGCCCGAATCCCTCGAGCCCGCCATTGTCCCTCTGGCGGCGACGTTGCAACCCGCCACTCCGAAGTTTAACCTGACCATTCCCCAAACCCTTGCGGTGAGCCGGCCTGCCAAAGCCATCACCACCACTATGTCTTCCTATTATATTATGGGAACCTCCAACCCCTCCGCCCCCCTTTACTTTGACGGGCAGGAAGTGGAGCGGCAGGGAACCAAGGGGGTGTGGGGCGTTTATGTCCAGCTGGCGATGGGTGAAAACCGCTTTACCGTCCGCCAGGGGGAGAAAACCGTCACCGTTTCCATCACCCGCCAGCCGGTTCCGGAAACACAGCCCATCGACGTCATTCTCGCCAATTCCATGTACCCTGCGGTGCAGGGGGGCGTCCAGGTGGGGGGGAACCTGCCGGTGGAGTGCGTAGCCCCTTCGGGAGCCACCGTCACCGCCACCTTCGGCGGCAAGACCATCACGTTGCAGCAGGTGGCCAACGCCGCCCTGGGAATTCCCGCCACCTATAGGGGCGAGCTTCCCGTCGGCACCGATTATCCCGCCGGGGTCACCACCAAGGTGGGCAAGGTGACCTACCACCTGACCTGGAAGGGAAAAACCACCAAGTACCAGTCTCAGGGAGATGTGTTTGTCGCCGGCGAGGGAAGCTATATCGCCGTTCGAGTCACCGCCTATCTGGGACTGGTTTACGACGACCCGAAGATGCCCGGCATCTTCCGGGAAAAGCTGCGGACCGGCGCCGCCGATTACGTCTATTCCGAGGATAATAAATATTATCGCCTTTACTCGGGAGGGTATATTCCCAAGAGCCTGTGCGAAATCATCGAAGGGCAAGTGCGCATCGGCAACAAAATCACTTCCGTTTCCACCTCCATCGGCCCGGAGGGGGAGCGCTTTATCTTCCACGGCATTGCTCCTCCCGCCTATCGGGCCGGACGGGGCGAAGGGAACAAGTTTGTCCTCACGGTTTACAACACCAACGGCGCCCAGCCGGTGAACGTCTCCTCCTCCCGCCTCTTTTCGGGGGTGACGGCCACCGCCAACAAAAACAGCAGCGTCACCTACGTGTTTGACCTCAAAGACCCCAGCCTTTACTGGGGCCACCTGGTCCAGTTTGACGGCAACGACCTGGTTCTGAGCTTTCAGTACAAGCCCGCCCTGTCCTCCGGCGCCACTCCGTTAAAGGGAGTGAAAATTATGCTGGACCCCGGCCACGGGGGATACGACCCGGGAGCTTTGGGCTTTGCCGGCACCGACGGCCCCGACGAAAACACCCTGAACCTTGCCAACGCCTATGCGGTCCGGGATAAGCTGGTGGCTTTGGGCGCGGAGGTTGTCTTCACCCGCTCCCGGCTGGACGAGTACCGCTCTCTGGACGAGCGGCTGCAAGCCTTTGAAGAAAGCGGCGCCCACCTGTTCTTGGCCCTTCATCACAACTCTCTGGCCGAAAACAGCGACGGCAACAAAGCCCACGGCACCGAAGTTTACTACCACACCACCCACTCCGCCGTGCCCGCCTCCCGACTGCTTGAGACCTATACCGCGCAAGTCAACCGCCGCAATTTGGGCGCCAAAAACGGATATTACCGGGTGACCCTGCTGCCCCAGTCCCCTTCCATGCTGATTGAGCTGGGCTTTATGTGCAACCCGGCCGAGTACGAAAACCTCACCAACCCCGCCGTCATCCAGCAATCCGCCCAGGGAATTGTGGACGGCATTCTGGCGGCCTTGCGGTAACCATACATTATAATAAATTAGCAAAAAGCCCGAAGTCTTGATAAGACTTCGGGCTTTGCGTTGTTGAAACGGTCGGGCAACCGATTAATACATATCTGCCATGTTGTTCTTGCCGCCGGCAGGAGCTTCCTCTTTGATGTCGGCGACCAGAGCTTCGGTGGTGAGAACCATGGCTGCCACGGAAGCGGCGTTCTGCAGAGCGGAACGGGTTACCTTGGCGGGGTCCACGATGCCCATCTTGATCATGTCGCCATATTGCTCGGCATAAGCGTCGAAGCCGTAGCCAACGGTCTTCTGGGCAACAATCTTGTCCAGAATGACGGAGCCTTCCAAACCGGCGTTGGCAGCGATCTGGCGCAGAGGCTCTTCCAGAGCGCGGCGGACAATCTTGGCACCGGTCTTGATGTCGCCCTCGGTCTCAGCCACAACTTTGTCGACAGCGGGAATGGTGTCGATGAGAGCGGAGCCGCCGCCGGCCACGATACCCTCTTCCACGGCTGCCTTGGTGGCGGAGAGAGCGTCCTCGATGCGCAGTTTCTTTTCCTTCATTTCCACTTCGGTGGCCGCGCCAACCTTGATGACGGCAACGCCGCCGCTCAGCTTGGCCAGACGCTCCTGCAGCTTCTCACGATCGAAGTCGGAGGTGGACAGTTCGATCTCGCTGCGGATTTGCTTAATGCGGTCGGCAATGGCTTCCTTGTCGCCGGCGCCGTCCACGATGGTGGTGTTCTCCTTGGAAACTTTGACCACACGGGCGCGGCCCAGGTCGCTGAGAGTGGTGGTCTTCAGCTCGAGGCCAAGCTCCTCGCTGATCACCTGGCCGCCGGTGAGGATGGCGATATCCTTAAGCATCTCCTTGCGGCGGTCGCCAAAGCCAGGAGCCTTAACGGCTACGCAGGTAAAGGTTCCGCGCAGGCGGTTGACGATAAGGGTGGACAGAGCTTCGCCTTCCACGTCCTCGGCGATGATGACCAGCTTCTTGCCGTTCTGGACAATCTGCTCCAGCAAGGGCAGAATCTCCTGAATGGCGGAAATCTTCTTGTCGGTGATGAGGATGTAAGCATCGTCGATGATGGCTTCCATCTTCTCGGTGTCGGTGACCATGTAGGGAGTGATGTAGCCGCGGTCAAACTGCATGCCTTCCACAACGTCGGTGTAGGTTTCGGCAGTCTTGCTTTCCTCAATGGTGATCACGCCGTCGGCGGTTACCTTTTCCATGGCCTCGGCAATCAGCTTGCCGATAACTTCGTCGCCGGAAGAAATGGTGGCGACCCGAGCGATGTCGTCGCTGCCGGAAACTTTCTTGGCGTTCTTGTGAATGGCGTCCACAGCGGCGTCCACAGCCATCTGAATGCCCTTCTTAACATCCAGGGGGTTGGCGCCTGCGGCAACGTTCTTCATGCCCTCCCGGATAAGAGCCTGAGCCAGCACAATGGCGGTGGTGGTGCCGTCGCCGGCAGCGTCGTTGGTCTTAACGGCGACTTCTTTTACCAGCTGAGCGCCCATATTTTCATAAGCGTCTTCCAACTCAATTTCCTTGGCGATGGTGACACCGTCGTTGGTAATGAGGGGAGCGCCGAACTTCTTGTCCAAAACAACGTTGCGTCCCTTGGGTCCCAAAGTAATCTTTACGGTATCAGCCAGCTTGTTGATACCAACCTGCAAGGCTTTTCTGGCATCTTCGCTGTAAGTGATTTGTTTAGCCATTTATATAACCTCCATATCGTTAGTAGAGTTCCCTGTGAAAAGAGTGAAAAGCAAACTGGAAATTACTCCACAATGGCGAGAATGTCGCTCTGGCGAACAATGGTGTACTCCTCGCCGTCCAGTTTGACCTCGGTGCCGGCGTATTTGCTAATCAGAACCTTATCGCCTTTTTCCACGTACATCTCGACGTCTTTGCCGTCGACGATGCCGCCCGGGCCAACCTCAATCACCTCGGCAATGGAGGGCTTTTCTTTTGCAGAACCTGCCAGAATAATGCCGCCCTTAGTGGTATCTTCGGCTTCCATCATCTTGATGACGACTCTGTCGGCCAACGGTTTAATAGTCATTTCTGATTTCCTCCCTTAATAGATGATGATAATGATGATATGCTGCGAACATCTTACCAGCAAAACGCCGCCCGGCATGCTGGCACTCGCAGCCTTTGAGTGCCAAATTCTATTTTATCCATTTTTTGAGAAAAATCAAGGGGGAACATTCAAAATTTAATATCTTTATAGATTGTTCACAATTTATCCATGAATGCCCGCAAACCCCGTAAAAATCGCGGTTTTAATAAAATCACCGGCTTTTTACTAGTTTGTCCAATCAGGAGCAAAATATGGAAAGTACATGTTTCATCAAAAATTTGACATCTCAGCCAGCGAAGCAGAAATTAAAAACCATGCTCTTTGCGGCAAGAGCATGGTCCTGTTTGTAAGATAGATTGTCTAAATAATATTATTCTCGGCGCAGCGCCACCGCCAGCACGGTGATGTCGTCTTCCCTGCCGTCGGTGCAGCGCATTTTGGCGGTAACCGCCAGTTTTTCACAGAGCTGCTGCACGTCGTCGCCGGAAAGGGCGGCCAGCTCCGATTTAATCCAGTCCACGCCGGTGCTGGTCACTCCGTCCGACACCATCACCACCATATCCCCCTCATGGAGGGTGACGCTGCTGGTTTCAAAGCTGACCCCGTGGAGAATGCCGGCGGGCAGGGATGCGGATTCCACGCAGCCCACCTTGCCGGATTTGATGAGGAAGGTGGGAGCCGCCCCCGCCTTGTAAAAGTTGGCTCGTCCGGTAAATAGGTCCAGGGTGCAGACGTCCACCGTCGCCAGGGATTCCTCCCCCGACTTGACCAGCAGGGCCGAATTGACCAGCTTGAGGGCCGCTTCGTACCCCACCCCCACTGAAACGAGGCGGGCCAGAAGGCTGCAGGTCATGGTGGAGTCCACGGCGGCGCTTCCCCCGCTGCCCATGCCGTCGGAGAGAAGGAAGTGGGCGCAGCCTCCCCGGTTGGGGATAAATTCGTACGCGTCGCCGCAAAGCCGGTTGCCGCCGTGGGCTAACTGGTAGGCTCCAAATTCCACCGAGTAGGTGGCCTTCTCACAGAAGGAAAAGGTAGTGACCTTATCCCTGGAAATCACTTCGGGCGGATCAAATTCCGCCTCCAGCAGCGCGCAGAGGTCCAGCGTTGTTTTGCCGCCCACAATGCGGGCCGCCTGATAGCTGGGCACCACCAGCACCACCCGCAGGCGCCCAAAGCGGTCCACGGTGCAGCTCAACCGCTGAATAGAGATGTTTTGCCGGGCAAAGTAGTCCCTCACCCGCTCGCTTTTCTGATAGTCGATGGGGGTGGCGGAGCAAAGCTCCTGCCCCAGTTCCTCCAGCATCAAGGACATCCCCTCGAACTGGTCCCCCAGCACCGCGCGGACCTTCGCCACCTTCCGCTGGACGCCGTCCCGGGCCAAAAGGGTGTTAAACTGGGTGTTGAGCTCTGAGGTCAGCGCGTTCATCCGGCAGCAGTGCTGTTGGAAGTGGCGGGGCAGCTGCTCCTGGGAAATGGTCCCGTAGCGACGCAGCCAGGCAATGCAGTCCTGGAAGGCACCGCTCACCACCGAACGGCGCAGTTGCCAGCAGTTGGTTTTCATCCCGCACTGGGTGCAGACCCGCTCGGCCACCCGGTCGGCGATGACGGAAAAGTTGGTGTCCTCCCGGGCTCCCAGCTTTTCGCTGACCGCCCGGGTGGTGGAGCCGATTTCCCGCAAAGCGGCGGACACATCCCCCAGCCGTTCGGCTAAAGCCGCCGGGGCAAAGGTGTCCCACTGGGAAACTCCCCCCAGGTCGTGAAGCCGCAACTTAATGGCAACGCCCCCCGGAATGGCCACAAAACAAAGGCTTGCCACAAACACCTCGAAAATAGCGGCATTGATTTGCTGAAATTCCATGGTGAGCAAAGCGGTGGCGGTGTTAATGACAATAAAGGCGGCGGCGGTGGCAATTCGCCCCATCTGCCCGAAAATGCCCGCCGCCAGCCCGCCAAAGGCGTAGGCGGTGATGACGTAGGAAAATTCTCCCCCCGCCAGCCCCACCGACATGCCCGCCGCAACGCCGCAGATGGCGCCTCCCGCCTCTCTGCCGTAGCGGGCGCACAGCAGAATGCACAGCACCGCCAGAATCCGCCCCACCGAAAGCCCGCCCACCTGAATGGTGGTCAAGCCGATGAGCAAAACGCAGGCAGAAATGGCAACGCAGCTGACGTCGCTTCGGCCAGCGCCCTGAATTCCCATGGGAAGCACTTCCAGGGAGCGGGCAAAAAAGTAGGTGGTGCCGCACCCCAAAAACAGTTCGGCAAAGGTGAGGATGGCGTCGTAAGGGGTTCTGCTCCCCAGCAAAAAAGAGGCGATGCCGCAGACGCCCAGGCAGGTAAAGCAGGTGAGCACCGCCACCGCCGACTTCCAGTCCTCCTTAAAGCGGCCCTCAAACAGCCATTTGACGCAGATGACCAGCGTCAGGGCCAAAATGTATTTGAAGTTGGCCAGGGGATTGCCCGTCAGCAGGTAGCCCAGCACGGCGCCCGCCGCCGCCCCCATGGAATCGGCGCTGTTGAGGGAAGAAGCAAAGGCCACCGCGAAGGGGGAAACGCTGCCAAACAAAAAGCAGTTGGCCATGACAAATCCGGCGGCCGCCGCTCCCAGCATCCGAAACCATCTTTCGTAGGTTTCCACCAACTGCCGAACCCATCGGGAAATCGAGAATTTTGCCACGTCTGTTCTATGCTGCATTCCACTCACTCCAAGCCAAATACTTTCAAGCACCGGATGATTGAAGCATTGTAAAATCCATCTCCTTTCATAATAATAGGGACAAGGCCTGGAATTTGTCGAAGCGTTGCCACTTTGGACACAGTGCGTCAAAGGGGTTAAAAATTTCCTGAAATGTATAAGTTAAGCAAATTTAGCTCAACATTATATTGTGAAAGTCCAAGAACAAGGGGGAACTTTGTCCTTGAAGTATAAACGGTTATTGGCGCTCATCCTTCTGGCGGCCGTGTTGGTCAGCTGCCGACAAAAAGAGGGTTTGAACGAGGCGGAATCTTCTTTGATGATGGAAGAGGAGAGTTCCTATTTCACCCTGCCCCCGTCGGAAGGCAGCCAGTTGGAAGAGCCCATAGAATCATCCGCCATTGTGATTCCCGAAAAAGTAGAGTCGGACATAGAACTGGCGCGGCCTTTACAGCCTTCCAGCCAAGCTCCGGCCAACAACAGCCCTTCCGCGCCTGCTCCCAATTCTCCCGCCGCGGAGCAATCGGGCAATACCAGCCCCAACAACCCTTCCCCACAGCCGGAAACGTCCAAACCTGCCGACGTGGCCGTCAATGCGTCGGGAATTGACGCCCAGCTCTTTGAATCGGAGCTGATTCGGTTGATTAACGCCGAGCGGGAACAGCACGGCAGACAGGCGCTCCAGTTGGAGGGAACCATGCAGTGGGCGGCCCGCATCCGAGCCGCCGAAGTGTTGGACAACCTTTCCCACACACGGCCCGACGGAACCTCCTACTACACCGCCTTTGACGAGGTGGGGTTCCCCTATGCGGGCAAGTGGCACGGGGAAAACGTCAGCTACATGGAATTTACCGGTTCCGCCTACGACACCACTTCCGCCGCCCGCTATATGTTTGAAGAGTTGCGGAGCAGCCCCGGCCACTACACCAACATGCTCAATGAAAACTTCGCTCAAATCGGCGTGGGTGTGGAAGTGGTAACCAACGGCAACCTGGTGCGAATCGGTTCCGCCCAAATGTTTGCGGGAATGTAAATTCCTTTTGCCGATAAAAAGAAAAGCCGGAGCGCCATGTCGTGCTCCGGCTTGCTGTTATATTCCGTTAGGGAAAAATACTTTTTTAGGAGAAAATATTGTTTCTCCGGTTAAGATGGCTTATAATGGGGGAAAGCTCCGCGTAGACGGGTATGGTTTTCAAGCAGCATGAAGGGAGAAAAATATGAAGAAGTTTCTAAAAGAGTTTAAAACCTTCGCCCTGAAGGGAAATGTCATGAATCTGGCCGTCGGCGTCATCATCGGTGGGGCGTTTCAGGGTGTGGTCACCTCCCTGACTGACAATATCCTCTCGCCATTGATTGGTTTGTTCACCCGCCAGAACTTTGACGACAAGGCCCTGGAGTTTTTGGGAGTCACCCTGCGGTACGGAGCGTTTCTCACCTCGGTGATCAATTTCCTCATTATGGCCCTTGTGGTGTTTTTGCTGGTGCGGGCCATGAACCGCCTGATTCCGGAAAAGAAACCGGAGCCGGAGCTGCCCAAACCCAAGTGCCCCTATTGTCTGACCGAAGTCAAGGTCGGCGCCACCCGCTGCCCCGCCTGCACCTCCCAACTGGAAGGCACCGTGCAATCCTAAAAAGCAACCACCTTGTGTTGTGGAAACACAAGGTGGTTTTCTATTAAAAGGCAATCTGCTTAAACAGGGCAATCAAACAGAGAAGGATGGCCAAGGGCACATACACAAACCGCCCCACGTTGTACCAGAAAGCCCCGTGCTTTTTCCGGGCGCCTTTGTTGACTTCGCCCAGCAAATCCTCCCGCTTCATCACCCAGAACCAGGAGATGGCGCCGATGGTGGCTCCAATGGGGATGATGTAGATGGAGATAAGGTCCATCCAGGGCCCCCAGCGGAAGATGGGCTCCATGTGCAGGCCAATTCCCAGGCAGACCACGCACAGAATCAGGAGCATTACCTTTCGATCCAGCTTTTTCCACTTATACATCAGGGATTCGCCCACAGCCTCAAACATATTTTGCAGGGAGCTGACGCCTGCGAAAATCATGGCGACATACAAGATGACGGCGAACAGGCGACCCATGGGAATGTCCTGCAGGATTTTGGGCAGGGTGACAAACAGCAGTCCGGGGCCGGAGTTGACGTCCACGTTGTAGGCAAAGCAGGCGGGGATAATCACACAGGCCGCCACCATAGCCGCAATGGTGTCGAAGAATGCGGTTCTTTTGGCAACTTCCACCACGTCTTCCCGGTCATCCAGATAGGCTCCGTACACAACCATGCCGCTGCCTGTCACGGAGAGGGAGAAAAACGCCTGACCCATGGCCCACACCCACACCATGGGGTCCCTGAGCTTGGACCAATCGGGGGTGAACATAAACTTGTAGCCTTCCACCGCGCCGGGCAGCATGGCCACACGGATGGCCAGGATGATAAAAATGCCAAAGAAAACCGGCATCATCACTTTGTTGGACTTTTCGATGCTTCCTGCTCCCAGCAACAAGGTCAACAGGGTGCCCACCACCACAATTACATGAAAGGGAATCACCCCATACGGAGTGGCGGAAAAACTTTCAAACCAGGCCCCCGTATCCACGGTCATCAGAGTGCCGGTGACGGAGTCGGTAAAGGCCTTCAGCACATAGGCAATAATCACCGCATAGCCCAGGGCAATGCACATGGAGCCCGCCAAAGGCAACCAGCCTATGTATTTGCCCACTGTGCGCCGGCCTCTGGACGTCCACACCTTTTGATAGGCGCCTACCGTTCCGGTTTTTGCCCGGCGACCCGCGGCGTATTCCGCCGCCAGGCCCACAAACCCAAAGATGGCGACAAAAATCAAATAGGCTACCAGAAAAGCCGCTCCGCCGTTTTGCCCCACCTTGTAGGGAAAGCCCCAAACGTTGGCCATTCCCACCGCAGACCCTACCGCCGAAATAACGAACCCCCATTTGGACGAAAATTGCGATGTCTTACTCGTTGCTGTTTTGGTTGAGTTTTGCATAACAATGCCCCTCTCCTCGTCAAATGTCTCTGCCGAGCCGCAGGTACCTAAATATGGGTGTCACAACCAGAACCTCTAACTGATTCTAACATTAACAGAATACCCACTCCGTGTCAAGGCTTTAAACTGTTAAAATCTTAAAGAAAGTGCGGTTGCAGCTTTCGAAACAGTCTCATGATTACACATAAAAACCCCGCTACTTTGGTGAAAGCAGCGGGGTTAGATTTTTCATTTTTTGCGATTTATTGCGCGGCGGCGGGTTGCGCCCCCGGCATATCCTGTTTTCGGATGTGAACTTCAGAGGCAATCCAAGCGGCGACAGGGATAATTACCTGAAACGGAAACGCGTAATAGGGATAATACGCCAAAAACGCAAACATCTCCATGGTGCTGGTATAGAGAAAAGAAGCAAGAGCCAGGCTGCACAACCCCACCGGCAGGATATAAACCTGAGCGCGGGGCGTTTCAAACAAGCTGGCGATTCCCTTGCTGGCGGCGAGGAAGCACGCCGTGATTTTGACAATGCCCGCATTGATAAAGTTGGTGAAAATGGAGCTTTCCATTCGGGCAAAGTAATCTCCAATTTCTATGGTTCGCACCGCCGTGTAGGAGGGGTAGTAGCTGATGTCGTTCATGGCATTGCCCAGCAGGAACAGGTTGCGGAAAAACACCACAAGGAATATGCCGACCAAGATGGCCAAAGAGTAGAAGAATATTTTATAAACGTTATCCTGCTTATAGAAAGAGTCCGCCAAACACAAAAAGATGACACTTTCGGCGAAAGGAAAGGAAAATACCACAAAGCTGTCTTCTATTATTTCGGGAAAGGTCGCTTCAAACAAAGGGAACAGGTTTAAGGGATCCAGTTGAGTGACGGAGGCAATGGCGGTAAACACCATGACCAGAAAAATAAAGAACAGGGTAATCACGGACCATTTTCCAACCACCAGGATTCCGCTGCGGGCAAGATATACGGTAATCAAAAACATGAGAATCATAATGGCAAGCTGCGGGGTTTCCGGCATATCGAACACCTGAATAAAATTCCCAAAATTGTGCAGAACCAGGGCCGCCAGGTGTACCGCATACCACACCATCAACGCCGTAAAGATTTTTCCCGCAACCTTTCCCAATGTGATTTCCATGACCTGAAACAGGTTTTTGTCGGGAAACAGCTTGATGATTCGCCCGTATACCAACATAAGAGGGATAAAGAAGAGCGCCCCTAGCAGGATGGAAACCCATACGTCCTGGTGGATGCCGGTGCTGACGCCCATAATGGAACTACTGCCGAACCCGAACATGATCATGGTGTAAATGGCCTGATGAAACGTTACTTTTTCATTTGGCATGCACTCAAATCCTTTCCTCCAACGGGTATGGTTATGGAAAGCGTTATGGATTGATGTGGAAAAGGGCGTCCAAAACCTTGATAATTCCCTGAGCAGGGGACGGGATGCTGACATAGCGGCTGTTGAGAATGAGCAGGGCAAAGCTAATCAGCATCATGACATAGTAAACAACCTTTTCCCGAATCAATTTCATTTGCTTTCTCACGGTCAGGGAATCTATCAACAGGGCTGACACATATAACACCAAAACAATGGCGGTAAGCATACCAATCCTCCCGGCTATTTGAGATAGGCAGAACTGATGATCACTACTTCTGAAGAAACGTCGACTCCAACGGTGGGGAAAATCTTGTCCCAATCAGGCTCCAACTGCTCCCACAATTTCAAATTCCGCCTGTAAATCAGTTCTCCAAAGCCTAAGACATCGGTGCGAAAATTCTGCTGCAGAATGGACACCACGTCCTCTATGCTGGTTTTCATCTTTTCTTCCGCGGCACGCTCCAACTTGCGCACCACCTCTTTGTCCCTCATGGGCAAATTGGCAAGGTTTTCCGCAACGCCCACATAGGTTTTGGTTTTTATCTTTACTGTAATCTTGTCGTCTTCAAAGGAAATGGATTTGTCCACCAAGTGCTTAAAAACCTCCAGCGCAATGTCATCCGTCTCCATATCGGTCACCGAAAGGGTGATGAGCCCTCCCGCATCCTTTTCGATGACATACAGAAGGTATTGGGTCTTGTCCGGAGGCAGATAACCGATTAATTTATCTCCCTTTAAAATGCCTACGCCGTTGAGCTCCGGAATTTTTCTCGAAACGCACATTTTTTTGTGCATAGCCGGCACCACGGCAGAATTTTTTTTGGAGTGAATGCTGCCGTAAAGCTCGAACACCTTCCGGTTGATGCCGCTGGCGGTTACCTTTTTGTCTTCCCGAACGATTTGATTGATAGCAACCGAAATGATCCCTTTGTAACCTTCGGTTGTTTCCAGCAAGTTCGCCGCCGTTTCCTCCTGGGAAATGACCACATTCACCGTCTCTCTACATTCGGCATCCCGCAGAATCCAATCCAGAACAGGATTTAAGCCTATTTCCTTTGCAACCTGGTGGCTTATCACCACGGTATTGGCGCTGCCAAAATACAGCCGGTCCTCCTCTTTTCGCTTTGCATTCCGGGCGGCGTCAAATATGGTTTTGCCTTCGGACCGGACGATTCTGCTCTGAATGGGAGACTGCTTGTCTGCGCCCATCAGATCGGCTATTTCATAGTCCACCCAGAACACCTTTTTTTCTTTATCGTAATCGATGGCCAATCCCACCACGATATCCAACTCGTCCAGGCTTCGGTAATTCCAACAGCCGCTGAGAACGAAGGCAATCGCCAGGCACATCAAGCAGGCCAGAATTCTTTTACCCACCATGGTTCCCCTCCGATTGGCGCACATGGTTGCTGGTCAATCTGTCCGGACGCACCACCATCTTAAACCAAGGCGCCCGGAAGAATATATCTTTAATAGCCTGGAATTTAAAGCTGCCCTTGAGGGAAATCTGTTCCACCCCAAAAGAAGTCAGGCTGCAGATGTGAATCAGCATCAGCCCGATGCTGACGGAAAGGCCGTAAAACCCAAAGCTGGAGGCAAACGCCAGCACAATAATGCGCCACACCGTGATGGGCGCGTTCATTTTAGGCACCACAAGGCCGGTGATACCGGTGGCTGCCACCACAATAATCATGGGAGCCGCCACCAGGTTGGCCTCCACCGCCGCCTGGCCGATAACCAGGGCACCCACAATGCTCAAAGCCTGACCGATGTTGGAGGGCATGCGAACCCCCGTTTCCCGCAACAGCTCAAACACCATCAACATGACGACAGCCTCAATGGCGGCCGGCAAAGGCACGCTTTGCCGCTCCTGGGCAATTTTTATCAGCAGCTGAAGCGGCAGCATCTCCTGGTGGAACGCCACCACGGCGATGAAAAACCCGGGCACCACCACCGTTAACAGGAAGGCGCACATCCGCAGAATACGGGAAAACGAAGTAAAATAATAGTTGAAGTAATAGTCTTCGTTGCTTTGGAAGTTTTCAATAAACAGATAGGGAAAGGTGGCCACCATGGGGGTGCCGTCCACCACCATGGCAATGCGGCCTTCCAGCAATTTTCCCACCACAACGTCGGGCCGTTCGGTGTAGCCCGTGGTACGGAAGGCGCTGTAAGGATGATCGCGAATGATTTCTGCTATATAGTTTTCTTCCAGCACGCCGTCAATATCAATTTTACCAATGCGGCGGTATAGTTCTTGCAGAACCTCTTTGTTCACCAAGCTTTCGATATAGCAGATGCATATCGCCGTTTGAGTCTTTCTTCCGAGGGTGAGCTTTCTGACTTTCAACTCATGGGTGCGCAGCCTGCGCAGAATTTGGGAAATATTCTGAGTCAGGGATTCGGTAAACCCTTCCCGCGGCCCTCCCAGCACCTTTTCGTTTTCCGGCTCGGTGATGGAGCGCAGGGCAAAATTTTTGGTGCTCAAAATCGCCGCCTGGGCGCAGCCATCGGCAAACAAAATGGTGTCCCCGTAGGTGACGTTTTCCACCAGGTTTTTAAAATTGTCGGTTACCTGGGTTTCCCCCACCTGCACCACGCTGGTCAACAGGTTGTCAATGAGAGAGCCTTTTCCAGAAGGAGTCAAAAGCATCAGGGGCTTGACAATATGGGTGTTGATGATTTCGGAGCTGACCAAACCATCGCAAAAAACAATGCCGTACCGCGCGGGATTTTTCCCGTCGGTTTCGATGACCTTATAGCGCATCATGTCCATGTCGGCAAACAGCTTTTTGACGATGGCCATATTGTCGTCCAGAGAAGGCTTTACCTTTTCCTGGTCCAGAGAGCCGTTCCACTGCTCCAACTTTTTGTCCAAATTGCGAATTTTCGGCTCCCGTTTTCGTTTCCAAAAAGGCTGCATGATATCCTCCCCATTCTGTGCTTTGATTCCAATCGTAGTTTATAGTATGAATGAGGCGAATCCCTTTTATGCAGAACATGCGGTATCGAGCCTTTCTTCGAATAGACGGAAGCAGAAAAGGCAGACGTCACATCGTCTGCCTTTATGTAGCAAATAATTCGGTTTCATCCTATTTTGCGGCGTCGGATAGGAGCTGTTCCATCCGGTCCAACAGTTTTCGCTGGTTGGGGAACATCAGCCGGCGGGGAGTCGCTGCCAAATACCGTGTTCGCAGGTCGGCCAATTCCTCTTTTTTGAGGTAGGGCAGCAGCGGAATCAAATGGGATTCTGCGGCCAACAGATACCACTTGATATCCCGGGGCTGCTGGTCGGGATTCCACACCAGCATCAACTCGGCCGCCTCTTTGGCATAGGAAAAGCACAAGTCCGGCAGCTCCTTGGCACAAGCCGCCAACGTTTTTTCCAGGCAACTTACCGCTTCGGCCACCTGGTCGTAAAAAGCCATTCCCCTTGTATCCGCCTGTGTCAACTGGGAACCGGCCAGCCATCCTCGCAGCGCTTCTCCGATTCCCCGGGGCTGAGGTACCGGCCGGCTGTCGGCTTTATAATCATCGTATACTTTTTGAAGAGCTTGAAAGGATTCGGTCAACCGCTGCTGTGCTTGGGTGTAACAATCTGTATTCATGTTGCTACTCCTTTGCCGTGTCAGGTTTACAGCTTTTAGTACCGATTTTATTTATTATAGCAAAAACAACAATCTATTGTCAGTATCCTGCCTGCAAAAAAGCCTGCCGGTATGGCAGGCTTTAATCATCCATGTGGAAGGTGCGCTCCAAACGGTCTTCGGCCCGGTCCAGGCGTTTTTCCAGCCGGTCCAGCTTCCGTTCCAGAGCAAAGTAGTCTTTCCATGACAGCTTTCCGGACATAAAGTCCGAGCCAATTTTGTCATCCAGCGCGTCAATTTCGTTGTCCACCGTTTCGATTTCCTGATGCAGGGCAAAAAACTGGTTGCGCATTTCTTCCGCAGTGCCGGTGGGTTTTGCCGCTTCCACTCGCTTGACCAGGTCCTCCACTTTTGCCTCAAGAGCATCCATATCATACTGCGATGCGGCTTCCGATGGCTTTTCCGCGGCTTCGCTGGCATCCCCCACCGAGGCGGTGACATTGGTCAGAAAACCGGCCAAACAAATGGCGACACAACATGCGAAAAGGAAAAACTTTTTCAAATTATCACCTCCAGCCTTATTATTTTCGGCTGGAAAAACACTATGAAAGGTAAAATTTGAAAAATGGAGGGGTTAAAAATGCTTACCGGCGTTCTCGTTATTCCGTGTACCCGAAGAAACCACACCCTTGCCCTTCGCGTGAACGCGGTCCTCGCCTCAGACTATTCGGATTACTTGCAGCGCCGAACCGCCATTCCCTGCATATTTTTCTCTTTCCAGTCCTATTAGTCAAATTGCACAATGACGTCATATTTCTTCATTATTGTGCACAATAAAAAAATATTTTTGTGACAATTAACTACAAAAATACTTTAAATATGTTGACTATGGAAAAGTATGGTGCTAATAGTTGGATTGGAAGCATATTGTAAAACCGCATTGTCTACACCAACCGCGCCGGCAGCCATCGGTCCCTATTCCCAGGGATTCGGTCCGGGAACCTGATTTTTACTTCCGGCCAGCTTTCCGCCGACCCTATATCGTGAGCATTTCCAATAGGCTTGAGGCCCAAACCTGCCCGCCGCAAAATGTTCTGCCCGTTCTGGCTGCCGCCGGAGCAACCGCGGAGAACATTGTCAAGACCACCGTGTTCCTCCGGGACATGAACGACTTTGCCGCCATGAACTGCGTTCACGCCAGTCTTTTCCCATCGGTACCGCCGGCTCGCAGCCGACAAGGTGGCCCGTCTTCCCAAAGACGCGTTGGTGGAGATTGAAGCCATCGCCGCTGTATCAGCTTTTCCGGGGTGGAACCGAAACCAAACTTGGTAAGGTATACTGTCCGCCAGTCGTTAAGGCCGGAGTGGAGTTCCGGCTGACGATGACCGGGGTATCCTCTATATTACGGCGCTATGCGCCAGAAAAGATGGGGGTAATTGTATGCAATATCCTTTGCCTGTGGAAACTCCAAAATCCTTCGCCTATGTGAAGCGCAACATTCCCACTGTCACGGTGGAACAGCGGGAGCGCGTACTGCGCGCCACCCACTACAACGAATTTGCCTTCCCGGCGGGCATGCTGACGGTCGACATGCTATCCGATTCCGGCACGACGGCCATGACCGACCTGCAGTGGAGCGCCCTGTTCCTTGGCGATGAATCCTACGGCCGCAACAAGGGATATTACGTCCTGTTGGATGCCATGCGCGACGTGTTCGAGCGCGGCGACAACCAGAAACGCGTCATCGACCTGGTTCGCACCGGTTGTGAAGACGTGGAAAAACTGATGGATGAAATGTACCTGTGCGAATACGAGGGCGGCCTCTTCAACGGAGGCGCAGCGCAGATGGAGCGGCCCAACACGTTCCTCGTGCCTCAGGGCAGATGCGCGGAGTCCCTGCTGTTCAGCGTGGTCAGCCAGATTCTCAACGAGCGCCATCCCGGCAAAAACTTCACCATCCCTTCCAACGGGCATTTTGACACCACCGAGGGCAACATCAAGCAGATGGGCTCCACCCCTCGCAACTGCTTTAACAAGGAGCTGCTGTGGGAGATTCCCGAAGGCGGCAAGTACCCGAAGAATCCGTTCAAGGGCAACATGGACCTCGACAAGCTGCAGGCGCTCATCGATGAGGTTGGCCCGGAAAATATCCCGATGATCTACACCACCATCACCAACAACACGGTCTGCGGCCAGCCGGTATCTATGGCCAACATCCGCGCTGTCAGCGAAATCGCCCACCGGTATGAGATCCCCTACATGTTTGACGCCGCTCGCTGGGCGGAGAACTGCTACTTTATCAAGACCAACGAGGAGGGCTATGCCGACAAGTCCATCTTCGAAATTGCCAAAGAGCTCTTCTCCTACTGCGACGGCTTTACCGCCAGCCTGAAAAAAGACGGCCATGCCAATATGGGCGGCGTTCTGGCCTTCCGCGACAAGGGCTACTTCTGGAAGAAGTTCAGCGACTTTGACTCCAACGGCAACGTGATCCGGGACGTGGGTATCACCCTGAAGGTCAAGCAAATTTCCTCCTACGGCAACGATTCTTACGGCGGCATGAGCGGACGGGATATTATGGCCCTCGCTGCCGGCCTGTACGAGAGCGGCCGGTTCGATTACCTGCACGAGCGCGTGTCCCAGTGCGAGTATCTGGCCCAGGGATTTTACAAGGCGGGCCTCCCCGTGGTTCTACCGGCCGGCGGTCACGGCGTATATCTTAACATGGATAAGTTCTTCGACTACAAGCGCGGCCACGACACCTTTGCCGGTCAGGGCTTCAGCATCGAACTGATCCGCCGTTACGGCATTCGTGTGTCGGAGCTGGGCGACTACAGCATGGAATATGACCTCAAGACGCCGGAGCAGCAAAAAGAAGTGGTCAACGTGGTTCGTTTCGCCATCAACCGCAGCCAGCTCAGCCAGGAACATCTGGATTACGTCATTGCGGCGGTCACGGAGCTTTACCACGACCGGGACAGCATTCCCAACATGCGCATCGTCAAGGGCCATAATCTGCCGATGAGGCACTTCCACGCATTCCTGGAACCCTATCCGGCTGCAAAGTAACGTTAGGCTATTACGGTCGGAGGCGGTCGGGAGAAACCGCCTCCGACCGTCAAAGCAACCCCCAAATTATAAAGGAGGAGGAGTAGAAATGTCGAACACTACGGAAACCCGTACCCGTGACATGTTTACCAGCCGATGGGGCTTCATTATGGCTTGCATCGGCTCCGCTGTCGGCATGGCAAACGTCTGGGCGTTCCCGTATCGCACGGCGAGATACGGCGGCGCCGCGTACTTAATCCCCTACCTCATCTGCGTCTACATTCTGGCAAAAACAGGAGTCGTGGAAGAAATCGCACTGGGTCGTTGGGGCGGCACGGGGCCTCTTGGTACCATGCGCAAAGCCTTAACAGAGAAAAACCTGCCAGGCAAGTGGATTGGCATCATTCCGGTTCTCTCGTCCTTTGCCATCGCCACCGGTTATGCCATTATTACCGGCTGGGTCATTCGTTACCTGTGGGGCTCCATTACCGGCGCCGTGGTGTCCACGGCGGACACGGGGGCTTATTTCGGCGCAATCTGCGGCAATTTCGGCAGCATCGGCTGGCATTTCTTCGCCCTGATTTTGACCGTTGCTATCATGGTCGGCGGAATTGCCAAAGGAATTGAGAAGGTCAACAAAGTGATGATGCCTCTCTTCTTCCTTCTGTTTGCGTTCATGGCAATCCGCGTGGCGTTCCTGCCTGGCGCCAGCGAGGGTTACAAGTACCTGTTTGTCCCTCAGTGGAGCTTTCTAGCCAAACCCTCCACCTGGATTTACGCTCTGGGTCAGGCATTTTTCTCCCTGTCACTGGCCGGCAACGGCACCGTAATCTATGGCTCGTACCTGAGCAAGGATGAGGACATCCACTTCTGCGCGCGGAATATCGCCGTATTCGACACACTGGCGGCTATGCTGGCAGCCTGCGTTATCATCCCAGCCGTGTACGCCTTTAACATGGACCCGGCAGCCGGTCCTCCGCTGATGTTCATCACCCTGCCCGCTATCTTCCAGGAAATGGGAGGGTTCGGACATATCTTCTCCATCATCTTCTTCCTTTCCATTTTCTTCGCCGCAGCCTCCTCCATTGTGAACCTTTTCGAAACGCCCATCGAAATGGTTTCGTCTCAGTTCAAGCTTTCCCGTAAAGCGTCCGTCGCCATCGTGATAGTCGTGTCCGCCGCCATCGGCATCTTCCTGGAGAACGGGGACATCATCGGCGGCTGGATGGATCTTATGTCCATCTACCTCTGCCCGCTGGGCGCGCTCATCGCCGCCGTCATTTTCTATTGGATCATGGGCGACAAATTCGCCTACGAACAGATGCAGCTCGGCCGGGAGAAGCCTGTTGGCAAGTGGATGATTCCCTTTGGCAAGTATGTCTACTGCGGCATTGCGATCCTGGTCATCATTCTGAGCATCGCGTTGGGTGGTATCGGCTAACCATTCCTACATACGCAAGTCATTTCTTTCTCCGGATTCATTACTCTCTCCAAATACTTTAGGGAAACAGGTGCCGGGCAACCGGCACCTGTTTCTGAAAGAGGCTTTACGATGGCAAGAATCAACCTGTACATAGAAAACTACCGGTTAAAGGATTACGCCGGCATGGATACCTCCCACTGCGTCGTCGACTGTTCTCTGGGCGTCAACCCGCAGCCGCTGCCACGTTCGGTGATGGAACGGCTGGCTCGGATTTCGGAGGAAACCGTCAAATCCTACCCCCACGACCTGCAGCTGCTGAACGCACTTTGCCGCCACTTTTCCCCCGTGGTAGACCTCAAGCCGGAAAACCTGTGGCTGGGCGGCGGGTCCTTCGACCTTTTGAGCCACATCAATCTCCTGTATGCCGGCCCGGGCCGGCGTATCCTCAGCTATGCGCCGCAGTTTTCCGCCTATGCGGACAACGCCCGTTTGATCGGCGCCGATTATGTCTTCTATCCTCTGGAGCGGCGGAAAAACTACGCCTTTGATATAGAGGCGTTCATTGCCTGTCTCCGGGAACGGAAGCCGGACCTGGTATGCGTGGAAAATCCCAATAACCCGACCGGACAGATTATCGCCTCTGCAGACATCGAAAAAATCCTGCAGGCGGCGGACGAAGTCGGCGCTGCGGTGGTGGTGGACGAGGCCTACGGGGAGTATATGCCGATGGAAAACTCGGCCATCCGGTATGTCACCCGGTATGAGCACGTATTTGTCACAAGGACGTTTTCCAAAGGGTACGGCATGGCCGGCATCCGGCTGGGCTATGCCGCAGGCTCGACGACCGCCATGGGGCAGCTTCGGAAGCTGATTACGCCCTATAACGCCGGCACCCTGCCACGGGAGCTGGCGATGGAAATCCTCACCTGCCCAAACTACACGGCCAACCTTTGCGCCGCCACGGAAAACCTGAACCGACGTTTCCTGGAGGCGCTGCGAGAGCCCGGACTCAGCAAATTCAAAGTCGCCGCCACATCCCTTTCGACACCCATCAACCTTCTGTATGTTGAAAACGAAAGCGTGGATTTGCAGCGGCTGCTGGCGGAGGTGGGAATCGCGGCGGTCAGTGGGCTGTCCTTCGACAATCTCGGCGCGAACGCGGTGCGCATCATGATTGGCAGCGAGGACAAGCTGGACCTGTTACTTGAGCGGCTGCGACTCGCGGCAGAGCGGTTGCCTTGAGTAATGCCCGAATAATTAAAGTAGCACAGATATAAAAGTATCCAGCAAGTGGTTGAAACGGCTTGCTGAATGTTTCGTTAGAAATATACCTGAGTACACCTATCTATTGTAACAGGCATATTTTCTTTGATGCGCGTCGGATTTACCGCGCAAAAAAGGCTTCAAATCATACGATTTGAAGCCTTCTATATTTGGTGGACCCGAAGAGGATCGAACTCTCGACCTCCGCGTTGCGAACGCGGCGCTCTCCCAACTGAGCTACGAGCCCATATGTTGTCCAGCACAACTGCTATTATACCTTAAGAACATGCAGGTGTCAATATTGACCATTGAAACGAAATAGATACGAAAAAGGAAGTTTGCACGAGAAAAACCATGAAATCGCAAGGCTTGGTGCAAAATGTTTCCGCCTTTATCGAAAACACTTGATAAATGAAAAAAATGCTGTAATAATAGATGAGGACAATCACTTCCAAAAACGAAAGGACGGTGGATGGAAAATGAGCGATAACCCTGAAGGTAGTGATCGAAAACGCGGGGGAGAAATGCCGTTTTCGTCACCGGTGCTGCTCCCCCAAAAAAGGGGGAATTCATTTGGAAGAAGTACGTATCGAAGAACTGACGCCCCTGATTTTGCAAATGCTCAGGGACAAAAACTTTAAAGGGCTGAAAGACGAGCTGACGGCTCTTTATCCCATGGACATCGCGGAGGTGTTCGACGAATTAGACCCGGAAGACTGCGTCATCCTCTTCCGGCTGTTGCAAAAAGACAAAGCCGCCGAAGTGTTTTCCTACTTAAGTCCTCAACGGCAGAAGGACATTGTCGGCGCCATTCATGTCAGCCTGCTCAACTATATCTTCAACGAGCTGTACTTTGACGACAAAATCGACTTTTTGGAGGACATGCCCGCCAACTTTGTCAAAAAGCTCATTGCGACAGCGCCTCCCGAAGAGCGCGGGCTGATTAATCAGTTCCTCAACTATCCCGAAAATTCCGCCGGCTCATTGATGACCATCGAATTTACCGACCTGAATAAAAACATGACGGTAAAGGAAGCGTTGGCCCACATCAAGCAGACGGCGGTGGACAAGGAAACCATCTACACCTGCTACGTATTGGACGACACGCGGCGGCTGGAGGGAATTGTTTCCCTGCGGCGCCTTGTTCTTTCGGATGAAGACCAAATCATCTCCGACATTATGACCAAAGACGTGGTGCTTTGCGGCACCAACGATGATCAGGAGCATGTGGCCGACCTCTTTAAAAAGTACGACTTAATGGCCATTCCGGTGGTGGACTCGGAACAGCGTCTGGTGGGCATCATCACCATCGACGACATCGTGGACGTCATCGAGCAGGAAAACACCGAAGACTTCCTCAAAATGGCGGCCATGGCCCCCTCTGACGGCGCTTATCTGGATACCGGGGTATTCACCTTGGCAAAGCAGCGGATTCCCTGGCTGCTTCTCTTAATGATATCCGCCACTTTTACAGGAGCCATCATCGGCTATTACGAAAACCTTTTGTCCACGGCTGTGGTTCTAACCGCCTTTATCCCCATGTTGATGGACTCGGGAGGCAACGCCGGCAACCAGAGTTCCACTTTGGTGATTCGCGGCATTGCCTTGGGGGAAATATCCTTGCGGGAATGGCCCAAGGTTATGTGGAAAGAATTCAGGGTCAGCCTGATTGCCGGAGCGATTTTGGCCACGGTAAACTTCCTTCGGATGATGGTGTTTGGCAACGGGGACTTCATGATTAAGTTCACCGTTTGTATCACGCTGTTTTTTGCGGTAGTCATCGCCAAGCTGATTGGCAGCCTTTTGCCTATCGCCGCAAAGGCTCTCAAGCTGGACCCGGCCATTATGGCGGGACCCTTCATCACCACTTTGGTGGACGCTATCGTGCTCTTCATCTATTTCAGCATTGCCAACCTGCTGATTTTTTGATTCTATTTGCAACACCGCCTTCTGGCAGGGAAACGCGCGGGGCCTTTTCGCAACTTACCGTGATCTACTAAATTCCATAGAATGACTACATTTTTTTCTGATTTTTCTTAATTATATAGAATTTCCCACGGTTTGTTTTGCACGGAGCAACCTCTGCTTGACCTGTTTTCAGAATGGTGTTAAGATTGTTTTAAATGTGTCAATTCATTCAGAAAGGAGTAGCACAGACTTATGATTTACTCCCACGAAGTCGAGCATATGTGTCCGGTCGCCAAGGGCGCATATCACGGCCCCGCCCCCATTCCACAGGAAGGAAGATGGGTGCAGGCGAAAGAAATCAAGGACATTTCCGGCCTGACCCACGGTGTGGGTTGGTGCGCCCCTCAGCAGGGAACCTGCAAACTCACCCTCAATGTGAAGAACGGCATCATTGAGGAGGCTCTGGTGGAAACCGTGGGTTGCTCCGGCATGACCCACTCCGCCGCGATGGCTGCGGAAATTCTGCCCGGCAAGACCCTGCTGGAAGCTCTCAACTCCGACCTTGTTTGCGACGCCATCAACGTGGCCATGCGGGAACTGTTCTTGCAGATCGTGTACGGCCGCTCCCAGACCGCTTTCTCCGAGGGCGGACTGCCCATCGGAGCCAGCCTGGAAGACCTGGGCAAGGGCCTGCGCAGCCAGGTGGGCACCATGTTCGGCACCAAGGCCAAAGGCCCCCGCTACCTGGAAATGGCCGAAGGCTATGTCACCCGCATTGCGCTGGACAAGGACGACCAGATCATCGGCTACGAGTTTGTCCACCTGGGCAAGGTGATGAACGCGGTCAAGAAAGGCGTAGACGCCAACCAGGCCATCAAAGACGCTACCGGTACATACGGCCGTTTCGCCGAAGGGGTCAAGTTTATCGACCCTCGTGAAGAATAAGGGAGGTGAGAGATATGGCATTGTTTGAAAGCTATGAGCGCCGCATCGATAAAATCAACCGTGTGCTGCAAGAATACGGCATCGCCGACCTGCAGGAGGCGGAAAAGATTTGCCTGGACAAGGGCTTTTCTCCCGCTAAAATCGTCAAAGAAATTCAGCCCATTGCATTTGACAACGCTTGCTGGGCTTATGTGATGGGAGCTGCCATCGCCATCAAAAAGGGCTGCAAAACCGCCGCCGAAGCCGCCGAGGCCATTGGAATCGGCCTGCAGGCCTTCTGCATCGATGGCTCTGTGGCCGAGGACCGCAAGGTAGGTCTGGGCCACGGCAATCTGGCCGCCATGCTGCTGCGGGACGAGACCGAGTGCTTTGCCTTCCTGGCAGGACACGAGAGCTTTGCCGCCGCCGAAGGCGCCATCGGCATTGTCCGCAACGCCAACAAGAGCCGCAAAAAGCCTCTGCGGGTTATCCTCAACGGTTTGGGCAAGGACGCCGCTCAAATCATCTCCCGGATCAACGGCTTTACATACGTGCAGACCCAGTTTGACTACGCCACCGGCAAGGTGCATATCGTAAAGGAAATCCCCTACTCCGACGGCGAGCGGAAGAATGTCCGCTGCTACGGCGCCGACGACGTTCGGGAAGGCGTGGCCATCATGCATCTGGAAAAGGTGGACATCTCCATCACCGGAAACTCCACCAACCCCACCCGGTTCCAGCATCCCGTCGCCGCCACCTACAAGAAAGAGTGCATCGAGATGGGCAAGAAGTACTTCTCCGTCGCTTCCGGCGGCGGCACCGGCCGCACCCTGCATCCCGACAACATGGCCGCCGGTCCTGCCAGCTACGGCATGACCGACACCATGGGCCGGATGCACTCCGACGCTCAGTTTGCCGGTTCTTCCTCGGTGCCTGCCCACGTCGAGATGATGGGCTTCCTGGGAATGGGCAACAACCCCATGGTCGGCGCTACCGTTGCGGTGGCGGTTGCCGTGGAGCAAGCCATGAAAGCCTAACACACCACATAACCATATGTCAAAAAGCCGCCTTTACGGCGGCTTTTTGATTTGGTTGCATAGCGGAGGAGCAAGGGCTGGATTTTTCGTTGGGAAGCAGCAAACTGCGCTGTTTGGCCTAGGCGGAAATTGCAAAGGCTGAGGTGGTAACGAAAGTATTCTGGAAAACCCTTTCCTGCTCAGGGGCCGAATTTCGAGGTGGGAAATGCGCTTCTGCGAAACAGCAGACAAGGGTCTTCGCTGAAGTCGCCATCCAACAGCTCCCTGGACGGGGCTCCTGCGCGAATGACGGGAATGGTCAACTGTATGTAGCGCTCCAAACTAATCACCGAAAAGAGTCCAATGGTGGCAAACACCGCCCGGTTGTTCTGCTGCGTCACGACCGAGGAATCGTTCTGCTCTGTGGCGGAGCCGTGTAAGTCGTCGGCGATAAAGATTTGCAGCACCACCGGCTCGCTGACCTGAACGGTGGCAATGGGAAGGTCGCCGGAAGTAAAGCCGTCCGAGCTGAAGGTTTTGACCCCGCCACAGCCGCCAAAGAGGACGCTGCGCTTGAGAAAACTGGTTCGCCCCACCAGTTCGATGGGATCGTCGCTGCCCGACATAAACAGGTGGCACCGCACCCGTATGACAAAGTTGCAGTCCACGGTGAAGCAACCGTCATTGAGTGGCACCGATTGAATGGCGAAGTTGACATCCTCCACCGTTGCGTCTACCGCTCGAATTGAGGCGCAACCTTCGATATAAGCCCGGGCATCCTCGTTAAACACAATTTGTAAATCTTCCATACAATCTCTGCTTCTGCGGGCGTCCAGCACCTGTCGCGCCAAAATTCTGGCCGCCCTTCCCTGCGCTGTCTGTCCGCCAGAGCGGAATGCTCTGCTTTCTGCCATATGTAGCGCCTCCTAAATTCAGTCAATAACAGGTTTACAGTCTATTTTATGGTGAAGGGCCGTTTTTGGTGCGCAAACAAGAGATTTCCTTTCCATTTTTCAAAAAAATAGATGACGCAACCCATTCCTTGATGCGGAAGACCTTGTCCCACCTGGCATCGGAAATACCCGACAAAAATTGGAAGAACTTTAGCTAAGTTTCCAAAGGCTCATCACTTCTTGCGTTGCAAGGAGCCAAACATTACCACCAACACTCTTTTCATTTCCTGTAGTTTTTCTTAACTCTTTGGTAAACATATGAGTGTTAAGTTTTATCCGTTCCGTTACACTTTGAAATTTAACAGTTTGTGGCAAAACTGTAAGGTCGGCGCCGGTGCAACGTCGGAAATGGGATACCGATGCCGCAGGCGGATAAAGCTTAACAAATAAAGAATTAGGAGGAACTAGCGATGAAAAAAGCATTTTCTCTGCTGCTTGCGCTGGCTTTGACCCTGATTATGGGCATTGGCGTTTATGCGGCAGACCCAGCGGCTCAAGAAGTGGACGGAGGTTTGGACGAAATCCCCATGCCTTTGGAGAACAATCTTTTGGGAGCAAAAAGCTTGGTCTATGTCTCTGAAGGCCTGGTGAACATCGACCAGGGCGAACTGTTCCTGGTAATGGACGACCGCATTGTCGAGCCTGAAATGCTGTTGGAGCCCGATTCCGAGTACACTATGGACGTGTACTATGCCGACGCGGATGTCACCAACTTTGACGTGACCAGCAGCGTGGCTGCCAACACCGACTTAAAGCCTTTGACCGAAAACGACCTAAAAATCACCGGTTCCAACACCAACGCCAAGCTGCGGCTGCGCTCCGGTAAGGGCACCAGCGTGATTGCTTCCGCCAAGTTGGACACCACCGGCGTAGGAGCCTCCAAGCGTTATCAGGTAAAATTCGAAACCAAAGACCTTTACAACACCAAGCAGACCGAAGTGGAATACCGCCTGGTCATCACCGGAACTCCTGACAATGCCTCCCTGCAGGCCGGAGGAGAAGGTACCGTTGCCTTTTTAGTTGGTCACGGCATCATGGACGACGATGACGTGGACTCTTACGGCGAGGGCGACACCGTCACCATCAGCAACGACACCCCCATCTGGACCAAGAAGCAGATTGAGCGCCTGGTGGAGGCCAACAACTACAAGGCCATCACTCTGGAGCATGAAGACGGCAGCTGGACCTACGAGGGTCGTATGAACGGCATGGGTGACACCAACTTCTACACCACTCAGGACGTCATCCCCTCCATCATGAACAAGTACGACCAAGACTTCAAATTCCTGATTCTCCCTGCCGGGGTAACCTTCCCCACCAATGGCGAAATGCGCATTGACGTCAGCGACGTGTCCGACGATTGGGACAGAGTTTACACCTATCTGTACCGCAACGGCAAACTGACCCGCATCAATACCACTTATGATTCCCAGGACGATATGATCGTATTCCGCACCAACTATCTGGGCGCTTTCGTCATGACTCCTGTGGAAATCACCGACACCACCGTCCTCGAACAGCCCACCGAAGTGTCTCCCGCTCCTTCTCCTGCTCCTGGAACCGGCGTTGGCGGCACCAATAACCCCAACACTGGTATCCCTGCAGGCATGAACCTGATTGTGGGACTGGGCAGCCTGTCTCTTCTGACCGCCGGCACCGTGATCCTGCGCAAGCGCAAGTAATGTAAGGTAAACAATCCCGTTGTCATCTGAATCAGCGTTGCCGGATGAAAGATTCCGGCTGATGGGCAGAACCGCTCTTCGGAGCGGTTCTGCTTTGTTGAAAAGAAAAGATGTCGCCACCACTTGAAATGATGCAAAAAGTGTTTTATAATAATTGTCGTGTCTGTTTCCGATAATTTTCGAGGCGTAGCTCAGTTTGGTAGAGTGCCTGGTTTGGGACCAGGATGCCGCAGGTTCGAGTCCTGTCGCCTCGACCAAAATGAAAAACCATGGATGAGAATGAAACTCACCCATGGTTTTTCATTTTTATGCTATAATTAGTAAAATATTGTCAAGCAGGTTGATGGAGATGAAATATCGGCTGCCGGTAGGTACCTCCCTCCCCAGCCTATAGGGTTGACAAGTTTCTCACTGCTCTATGATATCGCATGGCGCCGTATGCGTAATAGTCAAAGTCAGTGCTGTCCCCTCCCTCAGCGGCCCAGATTCGACCCCATACACTCCAAAGAAAGTCGGGGAAAATTTTAAAGATCAAAAACCGCCGCCAGATTTCAGGGGTAACCTCTTTACCAAAATAATATTTTATAAACAGCTGCTCCCGGGGAGTATCCCAACCGCACTCCAGAGATAAGGCGGCCAAATCCCACATAAAGTCGTTCATTCCGCCGTATTCCCAATCGATGAGATAGATTTTACCGTCTTCTCCAAGAATAAAGTTTTCGGGCACAGGGTCGTTATGGCAGGGCACGTAGGTAGCGCCCGCTGTACTCACCTGCTCAAAAAGCTCCAGCACCCTGCCGCGCACCCGATCATAATCGGGGAAAAACTCCCCGCTGGTAAGGCGGCGCAGTTGGTTTTCATACCGATTCAGCTTTCCGACATAGTCAAAGTCCACTGGGACCGTTTCGCCGCAGGAATGCAGGCGGTGGAATATCTCCGCCACCTGTTGGATGTGTTGGCTCTCGCCCATCATCTCCGGAGTCATGGCAACACCGGGGATAAAGTGGCAGATCTTCATGCCGGTTTGCTCGTCGAAGTGGAGCAAGTTAGTAGGAATTCCGGATCGGTGGGCCAGCTTTGCGCAGAGATATTCGGCCTTGCGCTCCAGCACCTCCCCGGACCAATCGCCTCCCAGGCGGACGGTATAGGACTTTCCGGGAGTGTCCACTTTGAAGTTTCGAGTTCGGTTGGTAAGACCCCCCATGGGAGAAACAGCCTGTATCTCCTCAGGGGTAATACCCAAAATGGCGCATATGGTGTCACGCTGCTGCAGGAACTCCTGCAAGCTGTCCTCTATGACGGCATTTGACTGCTGCATAGGGGGTTGCCTCCTTTCTCAAGCAGATACCGCAGGAAAAGCCTCCGGCGGTATCTGCTTGCAGAAATTTACTACCGTGGATCCGCTTGCGCGGATGTTGCTCGGTTATTGAGCGGACTCAAGCTGAGCTTCTTTGATGGCCTTTGCGTTCAGTTTGAGCAGCAGGATGGCAGAGGCAGCGCCGATGGCGGCAAGGATGACCATCCACACAAAGCAGGTGCGGTAACCGGACAAACCGACGCCGTTGTCCACAATGTTGCCGCTGACGGTGTACAGGAAGATTTCAGGGGCATATCCTACCAGGGAGATAACGCCGGAGGCAGTACCGGCCAGCTTTTTCGGAATCAGCACTTCATCGATGGTGGAGAAGTACAGAGCCTTGACACTGTAAAGGCAGAGACCGTAGATGATGAAGTTGAGCACGATCAGCCAAACGGCGTTGCGGTTGGCAGGAATCAGCAGGTAGAAGATGGAGAAGATAAACATGCCGTAGAAACCGTATTTCATAAACTTAATGCGGCTGCCCATCTTATCGGCGAAGAAGCCGGCGGCAACGGCGCCGAGCATCATCATCATGTAGGTGCGCACGACGCTGAGGGTTGCCACGGTGGAGGAGCTGATGTCAAAGGCAGCGCTGAGGTAAGGGGTGACATACCCGTGGAAGATAAGGGCCGCGTAGTTGGCAACCACCAATACGCCGCACAGCCAGACGCGGGGGATTTTGGCAACCGCCACAAAGTCGGCCCACTTCAGGCTGGAGCCGGAAGAAGCCTTAACCTCTTTGGGATCATTGGTCTTTTCGGGCTCCGGAATAAAGATCGCCGCCAGAATTCCGGCAATGACCAACAGCACGCTGTAATAGACAATGGTGCCCTTCAGGCCGCCCACATCGTCGGCAAAGCGAGCAAAGACCGCAACGGAGCCAAAGGCGGCAATAGTGCCAATCAGGCCGCGGCCACCTTCCAGGGTACCGAACAGTCGGCCTTGCTCTTCGGCGGGGCCAAGGTTGTTAACCACCTTAACCATGGCAGCCCAGAAGATGAACACGGTGGTGATGGCGAAGATCATATGTATGACCACCAGGGAAAAATAGCTGGGGAGTGTGGCATACCAAAAACCGGCGGCCGCTGTGCCCAAGCAAGCGACGGCGATGAGCTTTTTGGCCGAAAATTTGTCAGCCAGGATACCACCGGGGAAGTAGCAGATAAAGTTGACGATACCATAGGCGGACATCAGCAAGCCGAGCTGGGTGTTGGTGGAACCTGTGGCTTCTTGAAGGGGGGCGTAGTAGGTTTCCCGTAGATAGGGAAGCTTGGTGATCACGCCACCAGCAATGGCCACCACAAACAGGGTAACCCACTTTTGCAGATTTGGATTCTTTAATTTCATCTTAGTCTCTCCCTTCTCAAAATTTGGTTGCGATAGCGAAGACTGTCGTGAAGTAAATAAAGCAGCATCCCAAGCATTGATACGCCGGGAAGCTGCTTTCTCCCATTCACTCGCAGGCTTCACTATTCAAATATTACCATCTATATTTCCATTTGTCAATATTTTATTCACAAAGTTTATACAAACTGTTAATAAATATATTAATACTATAATTTTAACTCTGGTAATGTTTATTGATTTCATTCTGATCCATGCGAAGATGAAAATTGATATTCTTTGAAATTAGACAAAAACGCCAGGCGAATCTTCTTCGTCTGGCGTTATATGTACGTTGAGGGCGATTATCGTTCCAACTTATGGCCGCAACCGGGACAGTAGTTCTGGTCCCGGTAAACCTGGCGCCCGCATTGAGGACACCGAGGCATATTTTTGTTTTTGATGATCTGCATGTCATAAGGGGAGATTTTGGTATTGAGATCCCGTTCCACCCGCTTCCCCACCTGGGGGTTGAGCTCCATCAAACTGGCGCATTGCCCGCAGGTAACCAGATACTCCCCGCCATATTTTACAACCGGAATGAAGAAAAGGCTTAAAGTCTGGCTTCTCTTGACGAGAAACAACTTGTCCTGCGTGCCGCAGGCAGGGCACTCTCCCGCGACATTTCCAATCTGGTACAGTTTAGGACTCATTCCAGCTATAAAGAACATCGTTCGGCTCCCTTCCGTGTGGCCTATTGAGCCGGCACACACTCGATTTCAAATCGAATCACATCGTCGGTGGTCAGGTAAGAATGGCCGGTGACCGCCTCAAAGCGCTCCTTGCCGCGCAGCCGCCGCAAGAATTCCCGGTAATAGGCTTCGTCAGGGGCGGTGCCTACAATAACAAGGTTGCGGCGATGATAGCTAAATTCCTCAATCTTCACCACAGACCCCAGGCTCTCGTAAACAGCGGAAAAGGTTTCCGCCTCGTTGACGGGAATCAGCTCAAAGTTGACATAGGCATTGGCCACCGCTTCCGTAAATTTCAGCAGCACGTCCCGGTTGCGGGAATCGGTGAGCATTCCCACCATGCCGGGGGACTGTTCCGGGTCGGCCGTCAAAAGGCGAATGATTTTGCTGGTGCGGTAAAAGTCGCTTTCCAACACCTGTTGGGAAAGGAAGATCCCCCCCAGCAGGAGGGCTGCCGCCAGCAACAGAGCTGTCAGCGTCTCGGAAATGGCGTGGCAGATCTTTTGCATGGATGTTCTCCTCTTTCCAACAAAACCTCTTCTTCCAAAGGAGGAAGAGCCTTAGCGGCAACGGCCGCCCAAACCGGTTGAGAGAAGGAATTAAAACTCACCCAAATGATACATGATGACCGAAAGGGCGCAGACCCCCGCGGTTTCGCAGCGCAAAATCCGCCTGCCCAACCCTGCGGTCAAGATTCCGGCGGCCTGCGCCATGGAGGCCTCCGCCTGGGAAAAGCCCCCTTCGCTGCCGATTAAAACGGCTACCGAGGCGGGATTGGGCTTCAACACTTCCCGCAAGGGGGTTTGGCTTTCTTCGTAAAACATCAGCGGATGGTCAAACTCCGCCATTTCCCGCAAGGCTTCCTCGTAGTCCAGCAAGGGCTTTACTTTGGGAATAATTCCCCTGCCGCTCTGCTTGGCGGCTTCATAAGCGATTTTTTGCAGGCGGACCAGCTTTTTATCCATAGCCTTGTCCCCGGGACGGGAAATGCAGCGGGAGGTCAGCACCGGCGTGATTTCCACCACGCCCAGCTCCACCGCCTTCTGCACCGCGAATTCCAGCTTATCCCCCTTGGGCAAAGCCTGATACAGGCTGACCGGCACCCGGCTTTCGCTGGCGCAGGGCTCCTGGTGCTCGATTTGCAGGGTCACTATTTCGGGGGTCACCCCCACAATCCGGCAATGGTAGTCGGTGCGCTGCTTGTCGCTGACCACCAACTGCCGTCCCGGCTCCATATGAAGCGATTTTGCAATGTGACGGGCATCTTCCCCCGTAATGTAGATGACATCTCCAGCTATGTTATCCACAAAGAACTTCGGCATGAACTACTCCTCTTCGTCCTCGTTCAGCATTCGCTCGGCTCGGTCCAGGAACACGATGCCGTCCAGATGGTCCAATTCATGGCAGAGGGCGCGGGCCAGCAAATCCTCTCCCGTCACCGTAATCATATCGCCGTTTCGGTTCTGGGCCTGCACCGTCACCCGTTTGGGACGGCACACAATCCCCGCCTCTCCGGGATAAGAAAGGCAAGCCTCGGTGCCGCACTGCTGTTCCTCCGACGCTTCCACAATGACGGGGTTCACCAGTTCCAGCACCGGGTCCTCCTCTTTGATTCGAATCACCACCACCCGGCGGAGCACCCCCACCTGTACGGCGGCAAGCCCCACCCCGTCGGCGTGGTCCATGGTTTCCAACATATCGTCCAACAGCTCGTGAAGGCGCTGGTCAAACACCGTCACCGGCTTGCTTTTCTTGCGCAGGATTTCGTCTTCTCCCGTTACAATATTGCGTAATGCCATAGCAATCGCCCTTTCCAATTACAATATCATGGGGTATCCATTTAAAAGATCAATTTCCGTCGTAATGCATATCCACAAAGATGCCAACCTGCTTTTGGGTGGTGTAAAACCATTCCAGCATGGTGTGGAGAAGCGCGCGGGTTCTGCTGTTATTGTTGCATTTGAGAAGAAGCTTATACCGATACCGCCCCGCCGCCTTAAACACGTCGGCGGGAACCGGACCCAACATCCGCAAAGGAAGGTCCCGATAAGAGGCGGCGGCAACGCTGCGGAACTGCTCCAAAAAGGCGTTGGCCGCTTTAAAAGTGGCGGACTGCTCCGTGCCCGAAAATCCGATGCCCACCATGGTGCAGAAGGGAGGGTACAGGTGCAGCTTGCGGCTGAGAATCTCCTCCTGATAAAAGGTTTTGTAGTCCTGCGCCGCCGCCAGCTCGATGATGGGGTTTTCGGGGGAATAGGTCTGAATAACGGCGCGGCCCCCCAGTTTGCCTCGTCCGCACCGCCCCACCACCTGGGTGAGGAGGGAAAAGGTCCGCTCAAAGCTGCGGAAATCGCTGTTGTACAGGCTCTGGTCGGTGTTCAGCACCCCCACCAATGTGACGTTGGGAAAGTTGAGCCCCTTGGCCACCATCTGGGTGCCAATCATGATATCGTATTCCCCGGCGGCAAAGGCAGCAAACAGCTTTTCATGGCTGAATTTGGACATGGTGGTGTCCATATCCACCCGCAAAACCCGAGCTTCGGGGAAGACTTCCTTTAGTTCTTCCTCCAGCCGCTGGGTTCCAGCTCCCGAAAGGCGTATCATCTCGCTGCCGCAGGAAGGGCAACGGGCAATCCGCGGGGTCTGGTAGCCGCAGTAGTGGCAGAGCAGAGCATCGTTGGCGGCGTGATAGGTCAAAGACACCGAGCAGGAGGGGCAACCCGCCACCTCTCCGCAGGTGGAGCACCGCACCAGGGTGGAGTGGCCCCGCCGATTGAGCAGCAGGATGCTCTGCTGCCCCTGCTCCAAATTATACAACAGTTCCTCCCGAAGTAAAAGGCTCAGAGAGGGCGTATCCGAAAGGTTTTCCGCTTGGCGCATGTCCACAATCTCCACCTGGGGCAGCGGTTGGGAGCCGTAGCGCTGGCCAAGCTCCACCAGCTCATACCGTCCGGTTTGGGCGGCATGGTAGCTTTCCACCGAAGGGGTGGCGGAGGCCAACAGCAACAGCGCCCTGTGGTAGCGGCAGCGGAGCCTGGCAATATCCCTGGCGTGAAACCGAGGGGTTTTGTCCGACTGATAGGTGTGCTCCTGCTCCTCGTCGATGACCAGAAGGCCTAAATTCCGGACCGGCGCAAACACCGCCGAACGGGTACCCAATACGATTTGGGCATGCCCCTCCTTGATTCGCCGCCACTCGTCCATCCGCTCTCCCAACGAAAGGCCGCTGTGGAGCACCGCCACCTGACTGCCAAAGCGGGAATGGAAGGTTTCCAGCGTCTGGGCGGTAAGGGAAATTTCCGGCACAAGCACCATCGCGGTCTTTCCCATCCGCAGACACTGCTCAATGAGGGATAAGTACACCTGGGTTTTTCCCGAGCCGGTGACTCCGTAGAGCAGAGCCGGCTTTTCAGGATGCTCCAGCATGGCGGAAAGGGTTTCAAAGGCCCTTTGCTGCATTTCATTGAGGGTAACGGCGGAAGTTTGCTCCGGCTTGACGTCGCCGTAGGGATTGCGGAACACCACATGGTCGTAAAAATCCACCGCGCCCTTGCTCTGCAGGGCTTCCGCCACCGAGCGGGTCACTCCGGTATAATAACACAGTTCCCGCAGGGACACGCTTTCGTGCTCCGCCAAAAACTGCGCCGCTTTCTTTTGCTTGGGGGTGAGCTTTAAGTCCTCCCACCCGTCCAGCAGCCGCACCATGGTCACCTTTTCGTCCAACAGCTTGCGGCTGCTCTGCTCCAGCTTTTCCAGGACTCCGAGGGCCACCAGCTCTTCCAGTTCGTTCCCTTCCAACCCAAAGCCAATGGTGAGCCGCTCCTCCCCCACCGGCGCTTTTGCCTTTTTGACGTAATCGACAATTTCCTGCTGCCGGCCGGAAAGCTCCGCTCCCTTTTTTCCGGTGGCGGCGTAAAGGGTTTTAAAGACAATGCCCAGCCCGGCTGGAACCAGCAGCCGGACTCCGTCAAACCAGGTGCAGAAGGTCTGCTCCTTGAGGTAGCGCAGGAGCATCAGCCCTTCCTCGTTTAACAGCGGGGTTTCGTCCAGCTGCTCCAGGATGGGCTTGACCCGGTGGGAATCCGGCAGCTCCTCTTCCAATACCTGAAGGACCATGCCCTGCCGGCGGAGGTTGCCGGCTCCAAACGTGACCCGTACCCGGCAGCCGGGCCGCAGGGTGGACGCCATCGACTCCGGAACCAGATAGGTGTACTCCCGGTCAAAATGGTAAAGGGCGCCGTCAACAGCCACCCGGGCGGTTTTTAGCAATATGGGCCCTCCTTTTTAGGGGTAGATACAGAAAGCAGGAACTGGCAGATGCAATCCGCCAATTCCTGTAAACCTTTGCCTCCAACAAAACGTTAGATATAGTCGCTGACCTTGCACTTGCCGGCGGCGAATTCCTCCACCGCGAGCTTGACCGGTTTTTCCGTCAGGATGATGTTGTTCTTTTCGGCGGCATCGGCAATATCGCGGGCTCTTTGAGCCACGGCCACTACGAATTCGTAGTAATTGTCATTTTTATTGATAATCTGATACATATGGGGTCTAAGCATTCCGACTTACCTCCCGGATAAAGTCCTTCCGATGGCGAACAGCACAGCTTTCCGCCACCACAATTGCCTCAAACTTTCGGCAGCAATCTTCCACGTCTTGATTGACGATGATGTAATCGTAAAGTTCGGCCTGCTCTATTTCGGTGCGTGCCGCCTGCATCCGCAGAGCGACGGCCTCTTCTTGTTCGGTGCCGCGGGACACCAAACGGCGGCGCAGTTCCTGCATGGAAGGTGGCATGACAAAAACCATCACCGCTTTTGGATACTGTTCTTTGATTTTCCTAGCGCCGACCAGCTCGATTTCCAGAATGACGTTGATGCCTTTGTCGAGCTGTTCTTCCACAGGGGCGCGGGGGGTACCGTAGTAGTTGCCGCCGTAACAGGCGTATTCCAGCATGGCCCCCTCGGCAATCATCTGTTCAAAGCGCTCTTTATTGATAAAGTAGTAGTCGACTCCATCCTGTTCCCCAGGGCGCGGCGAACGGGTGGTGGCAGAAACGCTGACCACGCAATCGGTTCTGCCTTTCATAAACTGTTTGAGTATGGTGCCTTTTCCCACCCCGGAAGGGCCGGAAAAGACAATTAATAGTCCCCGTTCAGCCATTGGACACCTCGACTTCTTCCTCCAGTCGTCCCGCCACGGTTTCGGGCTGCACGGCGGATAAAATCACATGGTCGGAATCCATGACGATCACTGCCCGGGTGCGGCGACCATAGGTGGCGTCGATCAGCATGCCCCGGTCCCGGGCCTCTTGAATAATCCGCTTGATGGGCGCAGATTCGGGGCTGACAATGGCGATGAGCCTGGATGCCGACACCATGTTGCCGAACCCGATGTTGATCAGCTTCACGAGTTTGCCTCCTCGTTACTCAATATTTTGTACCTGTTCCCGGATTTTTTCAATCTCACTTTTCAGTTCGACGACGATTGTGGCAATTTCGATATCCTGTGCCTTGGAGCCGATGGTGTTGGCTTCCCGGTTAAACTCCTGCACCAAAAAGTCCATCTTCCGCCCCACCGGCTGCGGAGACTGCAAAAATTGCCGCATCTGGGCAATGTGGCTGCGCAGCCGCACCGTCTCTTCGTTGACGGCAATTTTATCGGCAAAGATCGCCGCTTCGGTGAGGATGCGCTGTTGGTCGATTTGCTGGTCTCCCAGCACCTCGCAGAGCTTGGCGTACAGCTTGGCCCGATACTCCTCCACCGTTTTGGGAGAGCGTTCCTCCACCCGAGCCACATAGCCTTCGATGACGTCCAGCCGGTTCAGGATATCCGCCCGGAGCTTTTCGCCTTCGGCAGCCCGCATGGCCAGATAGCTGGTCAAAGCCTCCTCCGTCACCTGCCGCACCGCCTCCCAAAGGGCGTCCGCATCCGCATCCGCCTTTTGCAGCACAAAAATGTCATGAAAACGGGCGAGGGTGGACATGGTGACGTCGTCTTCCACCCCAAGCTCCCGGGAAAGGTTGCGCAAGGCATCCAAATACCCTTTGGCCAAAGGCGTGTTGACCAGCACCTGAGAATCCATCTCATCGATGGATACAACAGTGACGCTGACGTCTACTTTTCCCCGGGACACATACTGGTAGACAAAGGACTTGAGCTTTTCCTCCAAATACCCCATGGAGCGGGGAACCCGAGCCGAAAACTCAAAAAAGCGATGGTTGACCGAACGAATTTCGACGGCGATTTCTCTGCCGTCCACCAGCTTCTGGGCTTTGCCATAGCCGGTCATGCTTCTTATCATACTGTTTTACCGCCCTCTCCCGCATTAAGGCGGGCAGAATATTTTTTCACAAGATGTTTGCATCATTTCTTCACTTCCGCACACGCAGGGACGGAGCATCCTTACATCTGCCAAAGCAAAATGAGCTGCTCCGGCATCTCTTCCTGCAAGGTGCAGTGTATGATTGCCAGAGCATTATTATTCTACTATACCCCGTTTTGACTGTCAACGACTAAAAGAGGGATAGAAATTGCTCCCTAGAAATGCCGTGAATGTAGCGCCCCAAATCCACTCCCGCAAGTGCTTCCGCTATGGCTTCCCGGCGGTGAGGAATTCCGGTAAGGCGCTGCTCCAGCTCCGTAATTTCCTCCATGCCAAAAAAGTCGCCATAAATTTTGACCTCCTGGATGACGCCTCCCGCTACCGACAGACGGACATCCACCAGGCCAAAGTCAAACCGCTGGTCCTTTTGCAGATTATATGCCGGGGAACGTCCAAAATTCCACTCCCAGGTCCCGTATTTTTCCTCCACCAGCTGGTTCACCGCCGCAATTTCCTCCGGAGTCAGGCGGCGCTCCACCACATCAGGGCGGCTGCGCAGGTAAAAATCCCGCAGCCGCTGCAAAAACTCCAGGGTATCCATTTTTTCCGGAAGGTGGTCCACCAGGTTGGTGACCCGGCTGCGGACGCTCTTTATCCCCTTGCTGGAGATTTTGGCCTGATTGGGGCGCAGCACCCCTGCCAAATCCCCCACGTCGACGTTGTAAAGCAGTGTGCCGTGGTGCATGATTCTTCCGTTTTTGGATGCTTGGGCGTTGCCGGAAATTTTCATCCCGTCCACCGTTAAATCGTTGCGGCCGGAAAGTTTAGCTTCCACCCCCAGCTCCTTGAGGAAGGCGATAACCGGGCCGGTAAACTCGGCGTAGCCTCCGAAGTCGTCCTTGCCCTGGTCCTTGATGACGGTGTAGTTGATGTTGCCCAAATCGTGGAACACCGCTCCCCCGCCCGAAATCCTGCGGTTGACCGAGATGTTGTGGGCCCGGGCGTAGTCCAAATCCACTTCTTCCAGAGCGTTTTGGTTTCGCCCAATAATCACCGCCCGCGCGTTGCGCCAGAGAAGAATAAATTCTCCGGCCTGCCGGGTGAGCAAATATTCTTCCAAAGCAAGATTAAAAGCGGGATTGGTGGACTCGTTGTAAATGATATACATAACTTGCCCTCCTGCATTGGGGGAAATTTCTTTCGCAAACGAAAAAAAGGACTTGCATTCCAGACGATTTTTTACTATAATAACACATGCGGCAACAAAAAAGAAGCGGGGATATAGCTCAGCTGGTTAGAGCGCACGCTTCACATGCGTGAGGTCATGGGTTCGAGTCCCCTTATCCCCACCAAAAGCGACAAGACAGATGCAAACAGCATCTGTCTTGTTTTCTTGCATTTACTTTCCTTTGGCGGCATATCGGGGGTCCAGTTCCGTCAGGTTTCTCCAGTACCGTTTGGGCATCAGATGTTGCCGCAGCTTGTCGTTGCGCCGCTCTTTGACCGCCACCGCGTCGTAAAACATCTTCCACATCCGGCGAAACTCCTGTTCCCGCTCCGAAAGATTGGGAAGGTTCAGCCCCTGGGTTTCCACCAGATACCAGCCTTTGCCGTCGTACACGCCGGCAAGGCCGTGCTCCGTGTCGTGGAGGAGGAAAGGCTGGATACTGAACCGGTCCACAAAATGGGGCATCAGCAGGGGGACCAGGTTGTTTTTGGGGGCAATGCTGGCGTAGTACACCCCGTTTTCCATTTCCGAAAAGCGGGTAAACCCCTGCACCCGGTCCTGCTCCCGAGTGATATTGCGGTAAAGGTATTCCACCCGCAGCACATGGGGGTGGGTGAGAGAGTTGTAGATGTTCCGCCCAAGGTCAAACCCCGCCCGAAGGTAGTGATACAGGGCGGTGTCCTTGTCCTCCTCCCCCGACCAGAAGCAGACCTCCACCATGTGAAGGGCGGTTCCGCCGATTTTTTGGCGAATTCCCGCCTCCACCCGGCGGGCCTTTTCCAGGTCGGTTTCCAGAAGGATTTCCTCCTGGCCCCAGCCCAGTTGAATTTCTTCCCGGGCGGTAATGGCTTTCACCGGCAGACGGCGGGCGTAGGCCTCAAACACGGCGGTAAGGAATCCGTCAAAGGTGCCGTCGTACCGGTAGATTACAGCTGGCCCGTCAGGCATTTTACCACATCCTCCCTTCCGGCAAGGAGGGGCTTTCCCCCATCAAAGAGGGAAAGCTGGGTTACCTCCGGCTCAAATAAAAGCCCCTGCCTGCGTCTTGCCTCCAGGGTGAGGTTCTGATAAATGCTATCCCTGTCAAAGCGGACGCCGGGCAACATCCTGCCGGAACAGGTGATGAAGTACTGCGCCCGCTTCATCACCACCCGCAGTTTTTGCAGGTGGTCAAAATCCAGCCGGGTCTGGCGGCGAGCCCGCAAAATTCGCTCCGCCGACGTCACCCCGATGCCCGGCACCCGCAGCAGCAGGGCCCGGTCCGCCGTGTTCACCTCCACCGGGAAATACTCCAGATGGGAAAGGGCCCAGCTTTCCTTTGGGTCCAGCAAAGGGTCCAGATAGGGGTGGGATTCGTCCAGAATTTCCTCCGCCCGGAACCCGTAAAAGCGCAGCAGCCAATCGGCCTGATAGAGCCGGTGCTCCCGCAGCAGAGGCGGCTGATACCCGGGAGGAGTCAGCTCCGCCCCCGTCACCGGGACATAGGCGGAAAAGAAAACTCTCCTGTGTTTATACTTTTGGTATAAACTTTCGGCCAATCGAATAATCTGATAATCGGTGTCGGGGGTGGCTCCTATCACCATCTGAGTGCTGGAACCGGCCGGCGCAAAGCGGGGGGCGTGCTGGTAGCGCACCAGCTCGTGGCGGTTTTGTTCGATGCCGGTGGCAATGGCCGCCATAGGGCGGAAGATGTTTTCCCGGGGTTTGTCGGGAGCCAGCTGGTTGAGGGAAACTTCGCTGGGCAGCTCCAGATTGACGCTGAGCCGGTCCGCCAGCAGCCCCATCCGGTATATCAGCTCTTTGGAGCAGCCGGGAATCACCTTGGCGTGAATGTAGCCGCCAAAACCGTATTCTTCCCGCAGCAGGCGGAGGCATTCAATCATCTGCTCCATGGTGTAGTCGGGGTTTTTCAGCACCCCGCTGGAGAGGAACAGCCCTTCGATGTAATTGCGGCGGTAAAAGCCGTAGGTGAGCTCCGCCAGCTCCCGGGGTGTAAAGGTGGTGCGCTGCACATCGGCGCTGCGCCGGTTGACGCAGTAGGCGCAGTTGTAGGAGCACTGGTTGGAAAGCAGCACCTTCAGCAGGGAAATGCAGCGGCCGTCCGCCGCAAAACTGTGGCAGATGCCCGCCACCTTGGCGCCTCCCAACCGGCCCTTGACGCCCGAACGGTCCACCCCGCTGGAGGTGCAGGCCACGTCGTATTTTGCCCCTTCGGTCAAAACCTGCAGCTTGTCCCCTAAGTCCATCTTACCACCGCCTTTGCCCATTGTTCTTTGTGTATTATACCACTTTAAGCCCAAAAAGTAAACGTAAGTTTTGAAAATTTGTTTGTCAGCAGTTTGAATTCGGCGCTATTGCGATTACTTTTAGTGTTATCATATTTATCATTTACAAATAGTATCGAATTTTCCGAAAATTTGCCGAACTTTTGATTTTGAAAAGAAAACAGCCCGGCCAACATAAGCCAAGCTGTGGTTTTTGCCTTATTCGGTTTCGCCTTCCCTGCATTGGCGGCGCAGCATGGAACCGGCCGGGCAAGGGGTGGAACAGGGAATTCGCACCTTCGCCATGGGATGGCGGGATACATCCAGCAGGTTTCCTTCCTCGTCCCGAATTTCGGTCACCGTAAAGGAAACGGGCGGGCCGTCGGCGCGGAGAATTTCCAGAGTTTCTCCGGGGAAAAATCGGTTTCGCCCGGTGCAGTAAAGGAAACCGTCCTTCCAGCCGTCGACGGTTGCCACCAGCTCCCACGGGCGGCGATACCCCCCTCGGATGATGTCCTGTCCGGGGTAGTCGCCCAGATAAAAGCCGGTGCTGTAGGGGCGGTGGCTGATTTTTTCCGTTTCCTCCAGCAGGTAATCCGGCAAGTGAAAATGCTCGGGGTCCTTTTGATACAGGTCCAGAGCCTGCCGGTACGCGTTGGTGACGGTGGCCACGTAGTAGGCGGATTTGGCCCGCCCTTCGATTTTTAGGCTGTCCACTCCTGCCGCCACCATCTTATCCAGATGCTCAATCATTCGCATATCCCTGGAGTTGAGGATGTAGGTGTAGCCATCTTCCTCGTAGATGGGGAAGTACTGCCCCGGCCGCTTGCTTTCGGTAAGGGCGTAGGACCAGCGGCAGGGCTGGGCGCACTGGCCCCGGTTGGCGTCCCGGTTGGCCATGTAGTTGGAGAGGACGCACCGCCCCGACACCGACACGCACATGGCTCCGTGGACAAAGGCTTCCAGCCCTAATTCGGCAGGGGTCTCCGCCCGGATTTCGGCGATTTCCTCCAGGGTCAGCTCCCGGGCCAGCACCACCCGACTCGCCCCCATATGGTACAGTTCCCGGGCGGTCAGCTTGTTGACCACGCCGAACTGGGTGGAGACATGAACCGGCAGGTCGGGAGCCACTCGCTTGGCCAGCATCATGACCCCTAAGTCGGCGATGATGAGGGCGTCCACTCCCGCCTGCTGCGCATCCCGGATAAAAGCGGGCAGCTCGTCGATTTCCCGGCCTCTGGGCAGGGTGTTGCAGGTCAGATAGAGCTTGACCCCCGCCCCATGGCACTGCTGCACCGCCTTTTGCAGCCCTTCCGGGTCAAAGTTGGCGGCCTTGGCCCGCATCCCAAAGGCTTTGGCGCCAACATAAACGGCATCCGCCCCAAAAGCAATGGCTGCCGCCAGAGATTCTTCCTCTCCGGCGGGAGCCAACAGCTCGGGTATTTTCACTTTACAGTTATTTATCATTTGGTATCAATTCCATGGGCGGTTCCGCCGACCTGCTGCGCGGCGTACACATTTTTATAATGAGCTTCCGCCGTTTCGGCGTAGTAGAAGTCCATATTCTTGTCGGTGACAAAGTAGTAGAAGTTAGTGTTTTCGGGATACAGGGCGGCCTGGATGGCATCCAAACCGGGATTGCAGATGGGACCTACCGGCAAGCCCTCCCGCACATAGGTGTTGTAGGCGTCATACATGGCCTGATTTGCCATCTTCATCAGGGGCTTGATGTTCTCTTCCACATAGAAGATGGTGACGTCGGACTGCAGGTTGGGATAGGTGCCCGAGTTGTTGAGCCGGTTGTGGAAGACCGAGCTGACCAGGCGCATGTCGTCGCTTTCCCCGGCCTCTTTCTGAATGATGGAAGCAAGGGTAATAGTTTGGTCGATGGTGAGGTTCAAATCCTGCATCCGGTTTTTCAGGTCGGGGGTCAGTTTATCGTTAAAGTTGCGGATGAACTTCCGAGCCACGCTTTCCACGTTTTCCCCGATGTAGAAGTCGTAGGTGTCGGGGAAAAGGTAGCCTTCCAGCTTGTGGAAGCGCAGGGGGTCATCCTCGATGGCGCCGAAAAATTCGTAGGAGTATTCCGCCTCGTTGTCCAGGTAATTCATAAACTCCTCGGCGTCGCACACTTTGGCTTCTTCCAGTTGTTGCGCGATTTCCAGCATGGTCATGCCCTCGATGAAGGTAAGCCGCACCACTTCCTGCTCGGTATATCCGCTGCAGAGGGCGGAAATGAGCTCATTGTAGCTCATGTTGGCATTAAAAATGTACTCACCTGGCACAATGTTCTCGTTTTTGATGTCCTTAAACTGCAAATACATCCGGAAGGTAAGGGGTTGGTCCACCACGCCGTCCTGTTTGAGGATTTTGGCCACGTCGGAGATTTTGGCTCCTTCGGGGATGGTAACCTCCACAATCTGGTCCTTCTGGTTGAGGCCAAAGAGGTCGTAGGCGCTTTGCAGAATAAAGAAGGCAAGAAAAACACAGCCCACCACCGTGGCAATCACCATGACAATAGCGCGAAACCAGCGATTTTCACTGCGAGGCCTTCTGGGCAATGCTCCGGCAGAAGCGGGCTGCGCTGCCTGCCTGGGAGGGGCAGCGCGCCTGGACGGTTGCTGAGAATTGTAGGCTTTCTGCCGCCCGGAATCGGCGATGCGCCCGTTGGGCGCTGCGGATTTGGAACGGAGATCCCTAGGATTTTGACGGCTATCCATAGAACCCTCCAAAAAAAATTGCTTTGCTTGAAATTTGCGTTTTTTCGCGATACCTTGCAGCCAAATACAGGCCTCTTTTCGCCAAAAGGGGTTTCTTCGCAACCCCGGCAAGCCAATGTTACTTCACAACGACTTTTCAAAACACATAGTATGTAACATCCTAAGGAAAAGGAGTGACATTGGAATGTGTAGAAATTGCTGTGGATGTAATGAAGGCGGCTGCGGATGCGGTTGCGGCGGAGGCTTCGGCTTCGGCGGCTTCGGCGGAAACTGCTGCTGGATCATTATCCTTATCCTCATTCTCATCTGCTGCTGCGGCTGCTAAGAGCCAAGGTGTACATTACCGACGTTAAAAATTCCAGAAGGAGCCCCGTCAAGGGGCTCTTTTTTCTGCCGTCGAGAACAAGGATGCTGTCATTTGTAGAACTTCTTTGTTTTTTTTAATCGGATGACTCTGGCCCCGGTTTCGGTGACCACATAGTTGCAGGGGTGGTCGTGGGGGCCGATGGGCAGGAATTTTACCATGCAGACTCCGTAGCAGACTCCGATGGATGGATTTCCGGCGTAGGGGCCGGAGAGAAAGCGGTCGTAGTATCCGCCCCCGTAACCCACGCGGTAGCCGATGGCGTTAAAGGCAAGGCCAGGGACTACGCAGACGCTGCCGGAAAAATCCGTCAGTTTTTGGGCCACCGCAGGATTCGGCTCAGGGATGCCATAAGCGGAAGGCGTCAGCTCGTCGGGGCTGTTGATGAGGTAGAATTCCAAAAGTCTGGTGCCTGGCACACAGTAAGGAACCGCCACTCGCTTGCCGGCCTGCCAGGCATCCTGCATCAGCGCAAAGGTGTCCACTTCGTCCGGCATCGAAGCGTAGGTCAGCAGGGTGTGGCTGTTTTGATAGGCGGGCAGCTTGATGAGATGACGCAGGATAGCGCGATCCCATCGGGATTTTTGCCGGGGAGTCAGGTGGGAACGGATCGCCTTGCTCGCCTCGCGCAATTCCTCCTTGCTGACAGAAGGATTCGGTTGTCTATCTCTCATTGCATACTGGCCTTGAGCCGGGCGGCTTTTTCGTCTCCAGCCAGGGCTGCCACAATTTCAAGGGCGAAATCCAAAGAACAGCCGGGTCCCTTGGCGGTAATGATTTTTCCGTCCCGAACCACCCGCTCAGCGGTGTAATGTGCCTGTTCCACTTCCTGCTCAAAACCGGGGAAGCAGGTAAACCGTTTGTTTTCCAACATTCCCATGTGCCCCAGCACCGAGGGAGCGGCGCAGATGGCGCCCACCCACAGGTTCCTTTCGGCGGCATGTTCCAGTGCCGCACGAACCACAGGAGATTTTTCCAAATTCAACGTCCCGGGCATGCCGCCGGGCAAAATCACCATTTCCAGGTCGGCCAAACTGATTTCGTTATCCGCCACATCGCAGATAACCGTAATGCCGTGGGAGCCTTTCACCGTTTTGCCTCCCACCCCTACCGACTGCACGTTCAGCTCGGCTCGGCGCAAAATATCCAGTGTGGCAATCGCCTCAATTTCTTCAAAGCCAGGGGCAAAGAAAATGTAAATCATCCGTATCCTCCTTCCTCAATCTAAGCCGAAGGCAAACCAGGGAGCTTTTCCCGGCTTACCAGGTTGCGGCTCTTTATGAGACTGGTCATACCATTTTATCATTGCAAAGGGGGTGTCCTTTCCGGGCAGCCGGGTGGGAAAATCCGCCGAAAGCCGCAGCTGATAGCGCTTTGCTCCATACCGCCGGTGAAGGGCCGACAACAAAATGCCCAAATCTTCCGGGGCCGCCGCCAGTTCCCGGACCAGCAGAGTCCCCTCCTGCCGCGTCTGGCAGACGGCATACCCCGTCCGGCCATAGCAGGAAAACTCTAACGTTTCTCCGCCGTAAAAGGTGTTTTCCCTCTCGGCGAACCGCAGATATTCCGCGTCCCACGCGCCGAAAAGGGAGCATCCCGCAAAGGCTTGGTTGCGGACAGGCTCCAGGGTTTCCAAAGAGGCCCGGGTCAGGGTTACCTCTTGCGATGCCGGCTCAATATCCTCCGCCGCCACCTCCACTAGCTTGTAGGAAAAGTGGGGTTCAAATCCCTGGGCGCTGTAAAAGGAAAAGAGGGATGCGCTGGCCGGAATCAAGCAGGAAAGGGCAGCCCCTTCCTGCTGCAAGACGTCGTGGAGACGTGCCATCATCCGGCGGGAAATCCCTTTTCCCCGATGCTCCGGCAGGGTGGCCACGCCAAAAATGTAAGCCCCCGTCACCGCACCGTAAGGGGTGGTGAAGGGCAGCATCCTCCAGTTAAGCATGGCAACCGGCTGGTCGGGCTGGAGGGTATACACCAGCATCCGCTCCGGATGCAGCAACTGGGAAAACACAAAATCGGTGCCCTGAGGGGTATCGTCAAAGCAGGTTTGCCAGATGTGTTTCAGGCAGGGAAGCATGGTTTCGTTGGCTCTGCCTATCATAACATACTCCTTGCAGCCACCATATCAAACGGCTTGTTGGCCCTGGTTATCCAATCCAGCGGGCGGTGTATTTTTCGGTGCGCATCACGGGGCGGTAGCTTAACTTTGCCTGGCGCAAGCCCTCGTCCCCCGAGTCGTCTTCCCGGTCAATGTAGGTGTAATCCTTGCAGTTGTGCTCGGCAAACTGCTGGTTGATGATGGCGTAAGCGCCGTTGACGTCGGCAAAGGCTTTTTCCAAATGGACCAGGTAGGTGTCGTTGTTCAACCGGTCCCCCATGGAAAAGGCCACCACCCTGCCGCCGGCCCGAATCAGCCCGCCGTCCAGGCCCAGGGCAAAGTAGTCCTTAAGAGCCTGACGCATAGCGCAGCTTTCTTCCCGCAGGGATTTTTGGGAGTTGCAGGAGTTGATGCGGCACCACTCCTCGCTCATCAGGATGACCTCGTGCATGTTGTCCTGGGTGATGGGCTCGTAGGTCCAGTCGGGATTTTCGGCCTTGAAGCGGTTAATGTGGTTGCGCTTGGCGTGAAGCTTTTTCCCTGCCAGGGTAATCAGGCTTTCGGCCGTATAGATATAGTCGTCGTATTTGGGAATGCGAGTAAACTCAAATTTTCCGGGAAAGAGGGTTTCCAGCAGGGCCTTCTGCTCCGCCAGAACAGTGTAGAGCACAAAGTCGTGGCCACAGTCTTTGGCGTCCTGCAGCATGGCCTCCACCACGGGAGCGATGTCCCCGCTGCCGGCGGGATAGAGATAAGAAGGCTTGGAGGTGTCGCTTTTTTGAACCAAAAAGCCTTTGTATTCCGTTACTTTGTAGGAGAGAATCTCCCGCCACAGATAGTTAAAGGTAAAGTTGTATTCTTCCGAGCGAAATTGGGATTGGTCGTAAAGGGGTTGCATCCATTGTTTGTCTGCGAGGGTAATTTCTTGAAAATCCAGCATGAATTGTTTATCCTTTCACCGGTTCCTGCCTTTGATGAACAGGGCGTCGGCTGCGTTGGTCCGGCAGGCCTGTCCATGTTTCCCTGTCCAGCATCCCAACGGTTGGAACCTTAAAATGATACATCCATGGTAAGGATTTTTACCTGTTCGAAAATGGTGGTAACAGGCAGGGGATTGCGGCCGTCGTCGCAGGCAATCCTGCGCCAGCCCAGCTTTTCGCAGGCATAGAGGGCGGCCGTGCGACAACGGTTCAGATAATCCAAATCCCGTTCATGAATGTCCTGGGGATTGCCCCGTTTCAGCAGCAGTTTATGGGAAATGTCCGGATTCATATCCAGATAAATCACCACGCTGGGCCGAGGCAAACCGAGCCGACCGTATTCGTAATCTTCCATCCAACGCAGGAAGTCGTCCCATTCCTGCCGCGGCAGTTTGGACATCTGATAGGCCGCGTTGGAGGTGGTGTACCGGTCGGCAATGATAGTATATCCCGCATCGTAGTCTTTTTTCCAATGGGAAAGAAAGCTGATATACCGGTCGGCAGCGTAAAAGCTGGAGGCTGCATAGGCGTTGACCTCGTCGGGGCTGCCTAACTGCCCCGAAAGGTAAAGCTTGACCAGCGCCGAAGATTCATGGTCGTAGTCAGGGAACGCCACATGCCGCACAGGCTTTCCCAATTCCTGCAGGTAGGCGGCCAACTGCATGGCCTGGGTGGCCTTTCCGCTGCCATCCAGTCCCTCTATCACTGCCAGATGGCCCATCGTTTACTCCCCCTTATCCATGTCGCTGTAAAATTCGCGCATCTCCTGCATTTTGCCGCAGCTCATGGCGCCTTCGGGACAAGGGCCGCCGACGCAGCCGGGTCCCGCGCCCACAAACAGCAAAGGGGCCACCTGCTTGCACAAACGGAGCATCTCGTTGGCAACCTGGCGGATTTCCCACTGGGCCCGGTTACAGCAGCGCAAACCGAAGAAGTTGCGCAGGCTGCGGGCGTTCATAGTGACAATCATTTTGGTATCGCAGGCGCCGGGCAGTACAAACCTGGCGTCCTCGTTGGCTTTGGATTTGGCGTTGCGCCGGGCGGCGGGGGTATCCTCGGTCAGTTGGGAAAGGTACCGCTCTTCCAACAGCCCGGCAAGTTTATCGTAGGCTTCTCTCGCCTGGGCCATGGACTCTTCAAAGGCGGCCAGCGCCTCGTCGTCCTCCGCAATGGCGGGCGGGGTGATGTAGTCGAAGCCTCTTTCGCTGACATAACGCTGGCTCTGCACGCTGAAGGAGGCAATGCGATGGCGGGTAATCTGGGCCAGCAGCGTGCGGGACACTCCCTCAATGCCGAAGGTGAAGGAGGCGTGCTCGAAGGGGCTTTGATGCCCCATTTCGGTCAAGCGGTTTAAAAAGCTTTTGACCGCCTCGGGGGTGAGGCCTTCCTGCAATTCGTCGATGGTGGCGGGGCTGTAGCAGAGCTTGGCCGCCGTTGCCACCAGTTGTTCCGGATTGGGCGTGTAGGCAAGGAGTGTTACCTTCAACAAATCCGCCCTCCCTTTTTATATAATAGGAAACGTTCAACCGTACCCCTTATTCTAATACATTTTTGCTTATCATGTCAACCAAAAGGCAAGAGGACACCGCGGCGGCGCCCTCTTGCTCTTTTTATTACATTTGCAAAATATCAGGATTTTTCTTCCGGCTTCTCGTCGTGCTGAGCATTGGTCTCTTCCTGCGCCGCGGGCTTTTTGCCCAAGGGGAGGAACCGCTTGCCCGAGCCGTTGGATGCCTTTCTCTTGCGGCGAACCAGCAGGAAAATCACAAGGGCGATGGGAAGGAGGATGATCAGGAAGGGAGTGATGGATACCAGCCAGAGGACAAAGTCCTGACAGAACAGGGCGAAGTCTTTCCACGCGTTGGAAAAGGCGTTGCGCACCCGCTGGGAGAAGGGCATGTGGATGGCCTGGGGAGCGGTGTACTCCACCACTTCCTCCAAATAGAGGTTGACGGTGGAATAGGCCACCGAATCCTTCATCCGGTTGAGGGTGGAGGTGAGGGATTCAATTTCGTACCCCACCCGGGCCAGCTCTTTTTGGACCTCCAGCAGGTACTGCACATCCTCCGCCTTAGCCAGCATTTCCATCAGCCGCTCCTGCTGCACCCGCAGGGAATCCAGCCGGGCCTGGGTGTCGAAGTAGGCGGCGGTGATATCGTCGGTGTAAATGTTGGTGTAATTGACGTTAAACTGGGTTTTCAACTCGTCCAGCAGGCTCTGCATGCCGCTTTCGGGAATCCGCAGGGTAAAGTGGGCGCTGCGGGCCCCCTGGCCGCTGCGGTCGTATAAGTTCCGGCCCTGGACGCTGGAGCTTTGGATAAAGCCCTGATACCGCTTGGTCAGCTCCTGAATCCACGCAAGCCCCGCTTCAAAGTCCTTGGTCTGCAGGCCCACATCGGCAGTGTAGACAATCTTTCGGTCGGTTTCCTCGGGGTTAACGGCCACGCCGCCGATGGGAGGCTCGATGGGGAGAATGTCCCCCTCCGCCGGCCTTGCTTCGGTGGAGGGCGCCATCTCCGCCATATCCAGGGTATAATCTCCCCGTTCTTCCGCTTGCGCCGTGGAAAATCCGCCGGCCTTGTCGCCGATGCTCATGGAAGGGGCGCTACTGGTTGCGGCGCCGTTGCTGCTCTGCTGAGAGCATCCCACCACAAGGAGGATGGCCAAAATCGCCGCTATCATCGAAAGAATTCGTTTCATTCCATATCGTCCATTCTGCCGCTGCGCACCCGGCGATATTAAAGCCACGCGCAGTTCCCGTTTTTGAGTGGCTTCATCAAGAATAACTACCAATATGGCGAAAACATTACAGCAATCCAAAATTATTTTATGACAGGGCGAAAGAAAGATGCAAAACTTGTCCATCTATGCCGTCAGGCGGTAAAAAAATCCGAAGAGGAAGCCCTCCCCCAGGGAATATTCCGAAAAGAGGCCCGTCCCCCCGCCGCTGTAAGCGATAAAGATGTGGGCCACCACTGCCAGAAGATACAAAACAATCAGGGCTTGCCCCACCCCCAAAACGCCTCCCAGCACCGTGTTGACCGGCCCCAGCAAGGGCAGGAAGTTGACGCCGTTGAACATGCGAACCACATATCGGACAAACAGAGAGCACAGGGTAAAGATGGCAAAAAAGCTCAGTCCCCGCAGAAGCATCAGCACCGGCTGGGCCAAAATGGCGTCGATGAGCTCCTCCACCACCGGCAGGATTTGGTCCGCGGCCTGTGGCAGCGGAAGGTTGGTGTCGCTATTGGCCATGCGGGACGCCCATTTGGGCAGGGCGGTCAACAAACCTCCGGCGGTGGCGCTCAGCCCCTCTTCCAAAGACTTGGCAATCCGGCGGGAAAGGACCGCCCGGATTAAATCCCGCACCAAAACATTGTAAAGCCAAAGGGCCACCGGCTCGCTAAAAAATGCGGCGCTGACAGCCGATGCCACAGCGCCCAAAAAGCTCAGTATTTTGCGCATAAAGCCCTTGCGAGCGCAGTCCCACACCAACATAATCATAATGAGCAGGGCGAAAATATCCCAGGCAAGCCAGCCGAAAGAAGCGTCCATATTCCACCTCCTGACAAAGCCAACAATTTCTCATCGAGCGGGCGACGGGGCCGTCGCTTGGGCGGTTCCAAAGGAGTCCAGCGCCTGAATTTCTTCGGAGGTGAAGGCGTACAGCACCTCATTGGCCAGCAGAATCCGGTTCACGCCGCTGACCGGCTTCGCCCCGTTGGGGGAAAGGGTCTTGTCCAAGCGGACTATCTCCTGGTCGGTGAGCAGGTAGACGCCATCTCCCCCCACCTGCATATCCCGGACTTTCTGCTCCAGCTGCAGGCTGCCCAGCTCCTTGCCCCTGGCATCCACCAGCAACAGGGTGTAGCTGCGGGCTTCGGCGTTTTCGCAAAGCAGCAGCACATCCCCCTTGTGGCATTGAAGGGCTGTCGGGTTCTCGCCGTCGAAGGAAAATTCGGACAGCTGGTTGCCTTCCCCGTCCAGAACGTAATAGTGGGTGTCGGTTAAAACGCCGATGTGATTGTCGTCCAGATAGGCAATCCAAAGGATGAGCTGGTCCGGATATTCCACCTTTGCCAGCTCTTTGTCGGAATCAAAGGAAAAGAAGTAAACGGCGGAGCGCAGCACACCTTCCAAAGCGCCGACGCCGCTGGCCACCATCTTCCCCCCCTTGGGGTGAATGGCCACTCCCGTCACCATCTCGTTGGAGGACCATTGAAAGGCCATTTCGAATCGGGGGGTGAATACCGTCACCTGGGCGGTGTACTGCTTAGAGGAGCTGACGAGGGCGTAGTCTCCCCGTTCTCCCAGCGCCATGGCGGTGATGGCGTGGTCGTTTTCCTTCTCCAGTAAAAGGCTTTGGCGGGTATGTATCCGGTACTTGGTGCCCCCCAACTCGTAGGTCAGGATTCTTCCCCCGGCGGTGAGGGCGATGGTTTGGTCGTTCATCCGCTGAAGGTTTAAAAGCTCCTTGCCCCTGTTGTTGTAGAGGTAGAGGTTGGTGTCGTTGAGGACCCCCACGTCCCCTTCCACCGCCATGACCTCCCGGAGCACGCCACCCGGCGCGGCGATGGGATATCCGCTTCCTCCCAATCCGCCAAAAAAGTCCCGCATACGGGTGAGGATGCCTTCCTGCACCAGCATTTCGTTGAGGGACAAAATCACCATCAGAATCAGCACAATACCCAAAAGCGCCCCCATCCGCTTGAGAAGCTGGGCACGGCGGCGCTTTTTTCGGATTTTATTGAAATCCATGGCATTGGTCATGGGAAGCAATCATCCTAATCGTTGTGATAAGAGCTAACGTTTGTTTGATAGGAATCCCAACCGGGAAGGTCGTAAAACACCCGGTTGAGGTACAGCCCGCAGGCCGGGGCGGTTTTTCCCGCCTGCTGGCGGTCGCGGCTTTCCAAAATTTTGGGGATGCACCCCTGGGGCAGATGGCCGGAGGCAATTTCCAAAAGGGTTCCCACCATATTGCGGACCATTTTGTAAAGGAAGCCGTCCCCCGCCACGGTAAAGAGCACAAGGTCCCCCTGCCGCTCCACCCGAAAGGAGTAGATGGTGCGCACCGTGTCCACCACGTTGCTGCCGGAGGCCTGAAAGGCGGCAAAATCGTGTTGGCCCACAAAATCCTGGGCCTGACGGTGGAGCAGCTCCACCTCCAAAGGATACCCCCAAAGGCAAACGAAATCTGTCAAAAAGGGGTCCCTGATCCAGGAATTGCGCACCTTATAGACATACTCCTTGCCGGTGGAACTGTACCGGGCGTGGAAATCCGCCGGCACCTCCCGGCAATGGGTCACCGCCACGTCGTCCGGCAGGTACCGGTTGAGGGCGAGAATCAGCCTGTCGCAGGGAATGTTTTTTTCCACTTCCATGGAAAGGCAGAACTGGTTGGCGTGAACGCCGGCGTCGGTGCGGGAACAGCCCTTGACGTCGATGCGGGAACCGAACACCTGCTCCACCGCGTCCTGAAAGACGGCGCAGACGCTCCGAGCGTTTTTCTGCACCTGAAAACCGTGGTAGCGGGTTCCCACATACCGCAGGGAAAGAAGCAGATTGCGCTTCATTACACCGCACCCGCCACGGCAAAGAAGATGGTGGCCGCCAAAAATACGCCTACCAGCAGGGCCGCCATGGCGTCCACCCTGCCCATCTGCAGGGTCCGCATCCGGGTACGGCCCTCCCCTCCGTGATAACAGCGGCACTCCATGGCAAGGGCAAGCTCCTCCGCCCGGCGAAACGCCGAGACAAACAAAGGAATCAAAATGGGCAGCAAAGCCCGAATCCGCTGAAACAATCCCCCCGACTCCAAATCGGCGCCTCTGGCCTTTTGAGCCGACATAATCTTGTCGGTTTCCTCAATCAGAGTGGGGATAAACCGCAGGGTAATGGTCATCATCATGGCGATTTCGTGCACCGGAGCCCTCAGCTTTTTCAGCGGGGAAAAGAGTTGCTCGATGCCGTCGGTAAGGGCAATGGGGGATGTGGTGTAGGTGAGCAGCGACGTTCCCGCAATGAGGCAAAGAATGCGCAACGCCAGCAGTATGGCCATCCGCACCCCTTGCCGGGAAATCTCCAAAAAGCCCCAGGCCCAGAGAATGTCGCCCTTGACAAAGAACATATTGAGGATGCCGGTAAACAGCACGATGGGGACGATGGGCTTGACGCTTTTGACAATCAGCTTAAGAGGAATCTGGGATATGGGGTACACCACCAGCAGCAAAACCACTCCCATGGCTAAGGAGAGAAAATTGCCCGCTATAAAGAGCATGATGACATAGACAAAGGTGAGCACCAGCTTCATCCGCGGGTCCATCCGGTGGACCGGGGATTTGCCGGGAAAGTATTGGCCGATGGAAATATCGGTCAGAGCCATTATCGCTTCCCCCTTTCCCGCAGAATGGAGAGAATCTGCTCTTTGGCCGATTCCACAGTGTAGGTGTGGGGGCTGATGGGAACGCCCTGGGCCGCAAGCCTCCGGCAAATCCGGGTGATTTGGGGAACGGTCAGGCCCATTTTTTCGATTTCCTCCGCCCGGGAAAAGACAGCCTCCACCGTGTCGTACAAAAAGACTTCCGAGCGGTTCATCACCAAAACTTTGGAGGCGTATCGGGCAACGTCCTCCATGCTGTGGGAAACCAGCAGGACGGTGGCTTTCTGCTGTTGATGGTACTCCCGAATTTCCCCTAAAATCCGGTCCCGGCCCCGAGGGTCCAGCCCGGCGGTGGGCTCGTCCAGAATCAAGACGTCGGGGCTCATGGCAATCACTCCCGCAATGGCCACCCGGCGCTTCTGACCGCCGGAAAGCTCAAAGGGGGATTTGTACAGGGTGGCTTCCTTCAGCTCCACAAAGGCGGCCGCCTGGCGCACCCGGCGGTCGATTTCCTCTTCCGAAAGTCCCATGTTGCGGGGGCCAAAACTGATGTCCTTGTAGACGGTATCCTCGAAGAGCTGGTATTCGGGATATTGAAAGACAAGCCCCACCTGAAAGCGGAACTTGCGGATTTCCTTAGGTTTGGCCCAGATATCCTCCCCGTTGATGTAGACTTTTCCGGAGGTGGGCCGGAGCAGCCCGTTAAGGTGCTGAATCAGGGTGCTTTTGCCAGAGCCGGTGTGGCCGATGACCCCGACAAACTCCCCTTTTTCGATATTGAGATTTACATTGCGGATGGCCGCCTGCTCAAAGGCGGTGCCTGCGCCGTAAATGTGAGTTAACTGTTCCGTTCGAATAATGGTGGACAAGGCGTGCAGCCTCCCTAGAAGTATCGATTAAGCTTCAAGCAGCTCCAACAGAGCCTGGGCGCATTGCTCCTCGGTGATGACGTCGCCGGGCAGATTCAGCCCTTCCTTTTTCAGCTCGTAACACAGGCGGGTGGCTTGCGGAATATCCAGCCCTACCTGGGTGAGCAGCTCCACATGGGAAAACACCGTCCGAGGGTCGCTGTCCAGCAGAATTTTGCCCCTGTCCATCACCACCACCCGCCGCGCCTGGGCGGCTTCGTCCATGTAGTGGGTGATGAGGACAATGGTAATCCCGTGCTTTTCATTGAGGTCGTGGAGGGTGCGCATCACTTCCCGGCGGCCGCGGGGGTCCAGCATGGCGGTGGGCTCGTCCAGCACGATACAGTCGGGGCGCATGGCAATGATGCCCGCAATGGCCACCCGCTGCTTCTGCCCGCCAGAAAGCTGGTGAGGCGCGTGGAGCTTATATTCGCTCATGCCCACGGCGGCAAGGGCTTCGTCCACCCGCAGGCGGATTTCCTGCGGAGGAACCCCCAGATTTTCCAGCGCGAAGGCAACGTCTTCCTCCACCACGGTTGCCACAATCTGGTTGTCGGGGTTTTGAAACACCATCCCCACCCGCCTGCGGATGTCCAGCAGCCGCTCTTCCTCTTTGGTGTCGATGCCGTCCACCAGCACCCGGCCCGCGGTGGGGACCAGAATGGCGTTGAAGTGCTTGGCCAATGTGGATTTTCCCGAGCCGTTGTGACCCAACACCGCCACAAACTCCCCCCGGTCGATGGACAGGCTAATGCCCTGCAGCACCGGCGGAGCGGCCACCGCCCCTTCGGACACGGGGTAGGCAAAGGTTACATTTTCACAGCGGATTAGTTCCATGAGATTACCTCGAATGGTTTGATTTCCAAAAAGTTGTCGCAACTAAAATATTATAGCGGCAAGCCGGCCCAATCCACGCCGGGGGCAAGCCACAGGGCGGAACCGCCGCAGGGCAAAACCCTGTGGTCCCCGCTAACCGGCAGGCCCAGCTCATAGCTTTCCACCCGTCCGCCTAAGGTCGGGCAGAGAATGCTTTCCAAAAGGTAGCGCATCACCGAAGGGGAAAGGCCGGTGGTATAGCTGTTGAGCAGCAAAAATTTAGAGTCTTTGTCCAACAGTTGGGCGCAGAGGGCCACAAAATCGTAGATGCTGTCCTCCAGCTTCCAGATTTCTCCCCCCGGCCCTCTCCCGTAGGAGGGAGGGTCCATAATAATCCCGTCGTACCGCCGCTGACGGCGCAGTTCCCGGGATACAAACTTATGGCAGTCGTCCACAATCCAGCGGATGGGCTTGTCCGCAAGATGGGAAGCCTCGGCGTTTTCCCGAGCCCAGGAGACCATCCCCTTGGCGGCGTCCACATGGCACACCTTAGCTCCCGCGGCGGCGCAGGCTAGGGTGGCGCCTCCGGTGTAGGCAAAGAGGTTAAGCACCTCCATGGGCTTGTCCGCCCTGCGAATCAGGCTGTCCAGCAAATCCCAGTTGGCAGCCTGTTCGGGGAAAAGACCGGTGTGCTTAAATCCGGTGGGGCGGACGATAAAGCGCAGCTCCCGGTAGCCAATCTGCCACTCGGCGGGAACCTTTCGCCGGAACTCCCAGCGGCCCCCGCCCGACGACGAGCGGTGATAGTGGGCGTCCGCCTGCTCCCACAAGGGAGATTTCGGCGTCTTCCAAATCACCTGGGGGTCGGGGCGCGCCAAAATCACCGAGCCCCAGCGCTCCAGCTTTTCCCCGCCGGAGCAGTCCAGCAGCTCAAAATCCTTCCAATTTTTTGCAGTCCTCATTCTGGGATAGCCTTTCTTTGAGTTGATCCGCCACCTGGTCGGCCAGGGCGGCGATTTCCCCTTTGTCCCGCCCTTCAATCATGATGCGGATGAGGGGCTCGGTACCGGAAGCCCGCACCAGAATCCGCCCGTCGGAACCTAAGGTGGCTTTGGCGTCCTCGATAATCTTTTGGGCGCCGGGGTCCACATCCAGCTGGGATTTCATCACCGCGTCGGCCTGGATGTTGACCATCACCTGGGGATACACTTCCATCACCGACGCCAGTTCCGAAAGGGGCTTGCCGCTCTGCTTGAGGATGGACAGAAGGGTGATGGCGGTGAGTTGCCCGTCTCCGGTGGACATGTGGTCCCGCAAAATCAGGTGGCCGCTCTGCTCTCCGCCCAGATTGTACCCGCACTTGAGCATCTTTTCCAACACATACCGGTCGCCGACTTTGGTGGCTTCCAGGTTGATGTTGTTTTGTTTCGCAAACTGGAAAAGCCCCAAATTGCTCATGACGGTGGCCACCAGGGTGTTCTTGGCCAGCTTTCCCCGCTCTTTGAGGTGGGTGGCAAGAATGGCCATAATGACGTCTCCGTCCACCACGTTGCCCTTTTCGTCCACGGCGATGCAGCGGTCGGCGTCTCCGTCAAAGGCGATGCCGGCATGGTAGGAGCCGTTTTGCACATGCTCCACCAGGCTTTCGATGTGGGTGGAGCCGCAGTTTCGGTTGATGTTGATGCCGTTGGGCTGGTCGTGCAAAAAGGTGACGTCGGCATTGAGGCGGCGAAACAGCTCGACGGCGGTGGCGGAAGCGCTGCCGTTGGAGCAGTCCACCGCCACCCGCAATCCCGAAAGGTCTCCTTCCACCGTGTTGCAGAGATGTTGGACGTAGGTCTCCACCAGGTTGTTGCCCTGACGGATCCGCCCAAGCTCCCAGCCCCAGCGGAGGGTATAGGGTTTGATTTGGTCCAGCACAATCTGTTCGATTTCAAATTCGGCGGCGTCGGGAAGCTTGACTCCCTCCGGCCCGAAAATCTTAATGCCGTTGTATTCGTAAGGGTTGTGGGAAGCGGACAGCATGATGCCCGCGTCGGCGTGGGACTGAATGACGAGACAGCTCAAAGCAGGGGTTGGAACCACCCCCGCCAAAATCACGTCCGCCCCCACCGAAGTCAGGCCCGCCGCCAGGGCGGCTTCCAGCATATCGGAGGAAATGCGGGTATCCTTGCCAATCAAAATCACCGGTTTGCGTCCAATGGATTCGGCAATCACCATGGCGGCAGCCCGGCCCACGTTCATGGCCAGCTTGCAGCTCAGCTCGGTGTTGGCAATCCCCCGCACTCCGTCTGTTCCAAAAATTCTTCCCATATACTTGCCTGCCTTTCACGATTCATGCCTAAGAGTTCGGCAGAAAACTAGTTTGCAACTCATTAAACTATATGCCCCGGGACAAACCCGCTATACCTGCTTTTGCCTTCAGGACGGGATAGGGCGGTCATGGGCACCTTATGTACCCAAGGTCATCTGTTCCGGCATATCCCGGGGAGGGGTAAGCCCCAAATGGCGGTAGGCCAAATCGGTGACCATGCGGCCCCGAGGGGTTTTGGCCAGGAAGCCAATCTGCATCAGGTAGGGCTCGCACATATCCTCCAGGGTCACCGATTCTTCTCCCACGGCGGCCGCCAGGGTCTCCAGCCCCACCGGGCCTCCCCCGTAATTTCTAATGATAGTGGTCAGCACCTTCCGGTCGATGGGGTCCAGCCCCAGCTCGTCGATTTCCAGCCGCTGGAGGGCGGTGGCCGCAATCTCCCGGGTGATGACACCTTGCCCCAACACCTGGGCAAAATCCCGCACCCGCTTGAGAAGCCGGTTGGCGATGCGGGGAGTGCCCCGGCTGCGCCGGGCCAGTTCCATCGCCCCTTCCGCATCGCAGGGGATGTCCAATGTGCGGGCGGATTGGGAGATGATTTGGGCCAGTTCCTCGGGGGAATACATCTCCAGCCGCAGCACCACGCCGAAACGGTCCCGCAGAGGGGCTGAGAGTTGTCCCGCTCTGGTGGTGGCACCCACCAGGGTAAACCGGGGCAGGTCCAGCCGAATGCTGCGGGCGCTGGGCCCCTTGCCAATGATGATGTCCAGGGCAAAGTCCTCCATGGCGGGGTAGAGGATTTCCTCCACGCTGCGATTGAGGCGGTGAATCTCGTCGATAAACAAAAGGTCCCTGTCCCCCAAATTGGTCAGCAGAGCCGCCAAATCCCCGGGCTTTTCAATAGCCGGCCCGGAGGTGACCCGCAGGTTGACATTGAGAGTGTTGGCGATGATGCCGGCCAGGGTGGTTTTGCCCAATCCGGGAGGACCGTAAAGCAGAACATGATCCAGGCTGTCCCCCCGCTGGAGGGCGGCCTCCATAAAGACAGCAAGGTTTTCCTTCACCTTCTGCTGCCCTATGTATTGGTCCATGGTTTTGGGCCGCAAGGAAACATCCCTGTCCTCGGGCAAGTTGTCGGGACTCACCATGCGGTTTTCAAAATCCATTTCAAAATCGGGAAGTTCCGACATTGCGATCCTCCATTATGTGTTAAAGTTGTGGTTACCTATTAAAAAACGGTTTGATGCAAGCAGTTACCGTCCCCGGGCCAGCTTTTTGAGGGCCAGCTTGATGATTTCCTCCACCGGCAGGGCATCATCCAAATCGGACACTGCCATGGCGGCGTCGGTTTGGGAATAGCCCAACACCACAAGGGCGCCGATAGCCTCCGAAACATTTCCGGCGGTGCGCCCTGTCTGGCTGAGCTGAGTAGTTTGGGGGGTGGAAAAGTTGGCGGCCCCCACTTTGTCCCGCAGTTCCAGAACCATCCGCTCCGCCAGCTTCTTCCCCACGCCGGGGACGACGGTGAGGGCTTTGTAATCCCCGGCGGCAATGCTAAGGGCAAACCGCTCGGGCGTCATGGCGGACAGGATGCTCAGAGCCACCTTGGGCCCCACGCCGGACACGCCGATGAGCAGCTTAAAGCACTCCAGCTCCTGCTTGTTGGAAAAGGCAAAGAGGTCCAGAGCTTCGTTGCGGATGAGCATGTGGGTAAACACTTCTACCCGGGAGCCAATGGCCCCCAACGCCCCAATGGTGTTGAGGGTGGTGCGGCAAAGGTAGGCCACGCCCCCGCATTCCACGGCTATGCTGGAGTCGTCGCAATACACCAAAGTACCGGAAAGTGAATAAATCATGGTCAACCCTCGCAGCGGGATAAATTCCCCTGTCACACATTACTGATTTACTTTTGTTAGAATACCACTGATGGAACAGAGAAGTCAATAACGGCAGGTTTTTTGCCGCCTTGCCGGAAGAGAAAACCATAAGGAAAACCCATCCCCCATTCGAAACAGAAAGCAATTTCGGCAAAAAGGCGGATAAGCGCCGGCAAGGCCGAAATTCGGGCGCTCCAGCGGATTTGACATTGCCATAGGCCATGTACTATAATAAAATTGAATTTTTGTACATAGAATAAAGTGACAAAGGAGAGGATAGTCGCTCTATGGACAGTGACAGTTTACTGTTATACTGTGGCCTTTTGGTTTTGATATTGGGCGGTGGGTATTTTGCTTGCGCCGAAACCGCATTCGCCTCATCCAACAACATACGAATCAAAAACCGGGCAGAAAAAGGAGACCGTCGGGCAAAAGACGCGCTATATGTTCTGGATAACTTTGACAAAGCTCTGTCCACTATGCTGGTGGGCAACAACATTATGAATATTGGAACCGCATCCCTCGCTACTCTGTTGGTCACGCGTTTGTGGGGTGCGGGCGCTGTTGTTTATTCCACAATCGTCACCACGATCGTGGTTTTTTTCATTTGCGAAATGTTTCCCAAAAGCTTTGCCAGGGAACATCCGGAATCCACCGCTTTGATGCTGGCCGGCTCCCTGCGGTTTGTCATGAAAATTCTGGCTCCGGTTACCTATGTGTTTTCCTGGGCGGGCAATTACTTTTCCAAACTGTTCACCAAGACCGACTCCCCTTCCGTGACGGAGGAGGAGCTTTACGATATCATTGAATCCATCGCCGAGGACGGCAAAATACAGGCTACCGACAGCAAGCTGCTGGTTTCCGCCCTCAAGTTTGACGACATCACCGCGCAGGAGGTGCTGACCTCCCGGGTGTCGGTGGTGGGGGTGGAGGTGGATTCCACCTACCCCGAAATTCTGGACATCATCAAAAAGCACAAGTATTCCCGGCTGCCCGTTTATCGGGAAACCCTGGACGATATCCTGGGCATACTGAATGTCCGGCGTTTTATCAAAAGCTATTTGCAGTATGGAGACACCATTCCCATCACCGAGTTGATGGACGAACCTTATTTTGTCCACAAACGCAAGCGCATTGACGATTTGCTGGACGAGATGAGCGCCCAGCGGCTGCATATGGCGGTGGTGCGGGACGATTTTGGCGGCACCATGGGCATTGTGACGGTGGAGGACATTCTGGAAGAGCTGGTGGGCGAAATCTGGGACGAAACCGACGAAGTGCGGGAAGAGTTCAAGGCCATCGGCGGCAGACGCTACGAAGTCAGCGGAGACTACGACATTCTGGACGCCTTTGAACAGATGGGCTACCAGGGCGAATTGCCCTGGGAAGAGCAGGAGCACAAAACCGTCAGCGCATGGGCCCAGGAAGAGCTGGGCTGCATCCCCAAGGAAGGGCAGACCTTTCAGTACGGGCAGATTCACGCCACCGTTCTGCAGGTCAGCCAAAAGCGACGGATTACCAAAGTATTGCTGGAGCTCAAAGAGCCCGAAGTTGCCGCCGACTAATTAACCCTCACATTACCATCATAGAAGGAGCTGTTACTCCGCATGGAGGACTACTGGTCGTATATTTTCATTGTCATATTGGTAGCTTGTTCCGCTTTTTTCTCGGCTTCTGAAATGGCTTATGCTTCTCTGAACAAATTGCGGCTCAAAAACGCGGCGGAGGAAGGAATCTCCCGGGCAGCCGTGTGGGCCAATCAGATTATAGAGGAATACGAAGGTTTTCTCTGTACCGTTTTGGTGGGCAACAACCTGGTTAACATTGCCGCATCTTCCGTGGGTACGGTCATCGCCATGGAACTGACCGGCGGGGAACAGGGCGTCGCTTACGCCACCGTAGTTATGACCATCATCATTCTCATTTTTGGAGAAATTGTCCCCAAACAGGTGGCCAAGCAACATGCCGACAGCCTTTCCCTGACCGTTGCGCCGGTGTTGCGCCTTCTCACCATTATTGCGAAGCCTGTGGTGAAAGTGTTGCTGTTTGTGGTAAACGGCGTCTCCCGTCTGTGGGGCGGCAAAGGAGAAGAGCAGGGCATCACCACCGACGAGCTGGTCACCATCATCGAAACCGTTGAGGACGAAGGGGTTATCGACGAGGAGCGCAGCGATCTGTTGCAATCGGCCATCGAATTTTCCGAAGTTGAGGTGCGGGAAATCATCACCCACCGGGTGGATATGCTGGCCATCGACATCGACGACTCCATGGACGACATTATCAAAACAGTGATGGAGTCCAGCTATTCCCGCCTTCCCGTCTACGAAGACAACATCGACAACATCATCGGCGTGTTGGTGGTCAACCAGTTTTACCGCAAACTGCTGGACACTAAGGATTTCGACCTACGTTCCCTGCTGACGCCGGTCTGCTACGTCCACGAATCCCTCACCCTGCCGGTGGTGTTTGAGGAGCTGCAGCGCCAAAAGATGCAGCTGGCGGTGGTGATTGACGAATATGGCGGCACCCAGGGCATCGTTACCATGGAGGATATTCTGGAGCAGCTGGTGGGCGAAATTTGGGACGAATCCGACGAGGTTTACGACGACTTTGTGGAGCTGGGCGAAAACCTCTACGAGTGCAGCGGGGACCTAAGCGTGGACGATTTCTTCGACCATCTGGATATGGAACCTCCCTCCCTGGAGGACGATGATTACTTAAGCATGGGCGGCTGGGCCATCGAAATGCTGGACGGCTTTCCCAACGAGGGAGACCACTTCCAATATCGAAACCTCTTTGTCACTGTCACCAAAATGAAGGAGCAGCGGGTGGTCAAACTTCAAATCGAAGTGGACCCCCTTCTGGAAGCGGAAGAACAGGAAGAGCACCATCTTCGAAATCAGCATTAACACAAGAATCCCCTGTCTTTGGACAGGGGATTCTTTTCTATCGCATGGAATGGAAGGTTAAAATTTGGGCGTGTAGGTAAAGAATTTGCCCAGTCCGCTTAAAAACAGCCCGCGGGACAGCGCCACCGTAAAGACCAGCAGCACCACCGTGGGGATGACGTTCCGCAACACCGTTTGGGTATGGTAGCAAAAGTAGTTCATCACAATGGCCATCACCACCAGGCTGGACAAAATGACGTAATACACATAGGCGTTTACCACGATATAATCGCCTGCCATCCCCCGAAGCATGGCGGAAAGCAGGCCCAACGCCACCAGTACCCGCACAAGGTCCATGACGGGATAGGTTCCCATCAAGTAATAGTAAGGGCGGCGAATTTCAGGCTGTTCATACCGAATATCCCCCACCAGCCGAAGAATATACACCACATACTTGATAAGCAGCAGCGCTCCCATGCCGAGATACAGATACTTCACATAAGGCATCGCCATTTCGGTAACTTCCGGAAAGGGAATGAAATCGGCATTGATGAGCAAGGAAACGATTGCCAAACCCACCACAATAATATCAATAAAAAACGCCATGGAATCCCCCCGCTTGCCTTTTGGTATATCGCTATTTTATCACACTTTTCACCGGGTGACAAATAAAAAGAAAAATCTTCAACTTTCTGGGGTTTTGTTGCAAAAGCAACATACATAACTGGAGCGCTATTGTATAGTAAGATTGTACCAAGAAGAAAGGATGACTGAGAAATGGCGATTCGAAAGATAATCAAAATAGATGAAGATAAATGCAATGGATGCGGCCTGTGTGCCCAGGCCTGTCACGAGGGGGCCATCGGCATGGTAAACGGAAAGGCCAAACTGCTGCGGGACGACTACTGCGACGGTTTGGGCAACTGCCTGCCAGTCTGCCCCACCGGAGCCATCAGCTTTGAAATGCGGGAGGCCGCCGAATACGACGAAGCCGCCGTTCAGGCTCGGATGGCACAGATGCAAAATGCGCCCCACCACGGCGGTTGCCCCGGCTCCCGCGCCCAGGCCATCCACCGGGAGGCCGCTCCCGCCCCGGCGACTGTTCCCGCCGCCCCTCAGGCGGGTGTGCAAAGCCGGCTGATGCAGTGGCCGGTGCAAATCAAGCTGGTGCCGGTCAACGCCTCTTACTTTGACGGAGCCCACCTGCTGATTGCCGCCGACTGCACCGCATACGCCTACGGCAATTTCCACGAAGAATTTATGAAAAACAAAGTGACCATCATCGGCTGCCCCAAGCTGGACGCCGGCGAATACAGCGAAAAACTTACGGACATTTTAAAGGAAAACAACATTAAATCGGTTACTGTCGCCCGCATGGAGGTTCCCTGCTGCGGAGGTCTGGAACACGCCACCATTACCGCTTTGCAAAACTGCGGCAAGATGATTCCCTGGCGGGTGGTTACCATCTCCACCGACGGACAGATTTTGGAAGATTAAGGAGGATTGCAATGGAAAAGCTAATCAAGAACATCGCCCACAGCACCCCGCTGAATCTGGCGGAGCAGGTCCAGTACCTGGAAGGGCAGATTGTCAGCAAAACTCTGGCTCAGAACCGGCATCACAGCCTAACACTGTTTGCCTTTGACAAGGGGGAAGAAATTAGCACCCACGCGTCGGAAGGGGACGCCATGGTTCTGGCTTTGGACGGCCAGGGACGCATCACCATCGACGGCACCGAGTACCTCCTGAAAGCCGGAGAAGCCATTGTCATGCCCGCCAACGTCCCCCACGCGGTTTTTGCCACCGAGCGGTTTAAAATGCTGTTGACCGTGTTCTTCCCCAACGACCGGTAAGCCTCCTCTGTTTAAAAGCAAAGTGGAACCTTTTTCATCCAAGAAAGGAGCGTTACTATGAAAGCTGTTATTGATCGCAGCGGTTGCATTGGCTGCGGCCTTTGCGCCGAAACCTGCCCCGAGGTATTTCACATGGCGGACGACGGCCTTGCCGAGGTCATCGGCGAAGTCACCCCCGAAAACGAAGACGCCGCCAGAGAAGCTGCCGAAAACTGCCCCGTATCTGTCATTTCCATCGAACCGTAACATAAAAACAAAAGGAGGCACATAATGAGCGAGATGTTTTGTTTCCAGTGCGAGCAGACTGCCAAGGGCACCGGCTGTACCGTATCCGGTGTTTGCGGCAAAAAGCCCCACGTCGCCCACGAGCAGGACGAGTTGACCTGCGAGATGATTGCTTTGGCCCAGGTAGCGGATCCCGCCAATCCAAAGCATGTGGACCTGATTGTGGACGGGCTGTTCATCACCATCACCAACGTCAACTTTGACCAGGACGCCATTGCCGCTTACACCGCCAAAGTCCGTGAAAAGCGGGAACAGTTGGGCGGCAGCCCCGCCATGACCACCGAGGAGCTGTTCCACGGGGAGGAGGATTTGATTTCCCTGCGCTCGACGCTGCTGTTTGGCCTGCGGGGCATGGGGGCCTACGCCCATCACGCCCGGGTTCTTGGCAAACGGGACCCTGATGTGGACGCCTGGTTTGTCAAGGGCATGGCCGCTTTGGCGGAGGAGCATTCGGTGGACGAGTGGCTCAACCTTCTGATGGAGTTCGGCCAGGTCAACCTGCAATGCATGGCTTTGCTGGACGCCGCCAACACCGAGGCCTACGGCGACCCCGTTCCCACCCAGGTGCCTTTGACCATTGAAAAGGGTCCCTTCATTGTGGTCAGCGGCCACGACCTCCATGACCTTAAAATGCTGCTGGAACAGACCGACGGCAAGGGCGTTAACATCTACACCCACGGCGAGATGTTGCCCGCCCACGGCTACCCCGAGCTGAAGAAACACCCCCAGCTCAAGGGCAACTTTGGAACGGCCTGGCAGAATCAGCAGAAGGAATTTGAGAACATCCCCGCGCCCGTTCTCTTTACCACCAACTGCCTGATGCCGGTGCGGCCCAGCTATTCCGACCGGATTTACACCACCTCCGTGGTGGGGTACCCCGAAATGAAGCACATTGCGGCGGACGAAAAGGGCCATAAGGACTTTTCCGCCCTCATCCAGCACGCCATCGAACTGGGCGGCTACCCCGACGACGTCCCCATGACCGGCATCAACGGCGGCAGCACCGTCACCACCGGTTTTGGACGGCGGACAGTTCTGGACAACGCCCCCGCCATCATCGATGCCGTCAAGGCTGGAGCCATCAAGCACTTCTTCCTGGTGGGCGGCTGCGACGGCGCCAAGCCCGGCCGCAACTACTACACCAAGTTTGTGCAGCAGGCTCCCAACGATACGGTGGTGCTGACCCTTGCCTGCGGCAAGTACCGCATCAACGACCTGGACATCGGCTCCATCGGGCCCTTCCCCCGCATTTTGGATATGGGCCAGTGCAACGACGCCTACGGCGCCATTCAGGTGGCCCTGGCCCTGGCGAACGCCTTTGAATGCGGCGTCAACGACCTGCCCCTTACCCTGGTGTTGTCCTGGTACGAGCAGAAGGCGGTCTGCATTCTGCTGACCCTTCTCTCCCTCGGTATTCAGAATATCTACATTGGGCCCAGCCTTCCCGCCTTCTTCAGCAAGGCGGTGCTCAACGCCCTCATCGAGAAATTCAACCTGCACCCCATCACCACACCCGAAGAAGACCTCAAGGCAATTCTGGGGTAATCTCCGCTCTCCAATCGCAAACAGGCCTCCCGTACGGGAGGCCTGTTTGTCTTACTATATGGTTGGGTAGGAGGTTACAGTCTAGCAACGCCGGACTTTCTGGCGGCTTCGGCCACCGCTTTGGCGACGGCGGGACCAACCCGCTCGTCGAAAGCTTGGGGAATGATGTAGTCGGCGCTGAGCTTCTCAGGCTCTACCAGACCGGCCAGAGCGTAGGCGGCGGCAATCTTCATCTCGTCGTTGATGTCACTTGCCCGCACGTCGAAGGTGCCTCTGAAGATGCCGGGGAAAGCCAGCACGTTGTTGATTTGGTTGGGGAAATCGCTGCGTCCGGTGGCCACCACTGCAGCGCCGCCGGCCTTGGCGTCGTCGGGGAAGATTTCGGGGGTGGGGTTGGCGCAGGCCATCACGATGGCGTCCTTGGCCATGGTCTTGACCATTTCGGTGGTGACGGTGCCGGGAGCGGAAACGCCAATGAAGACGTCGGCTCCAACCAGAGCGTCGGCCAAAGAGCCCTTCACCTTCTCGCGGTTGGTAACCTGAGCCATTTCCTCTTTGATCCAGTTCATGCCCTCGGTGCGGCCCTCGTAGATGATGCCCTTGCGGTCGCAGAGGATGACGTTCTTAAATCCGTCGGACAGCAGCAGCTTGGTGATGGAGATGGAAGCGGCGCCAGCGCCGTTGATGACGACTTTGACGTCTTCCTTCTTCTTGTTGACCACCCGCAGGGCGTTGATCAGGCCGGCCAGAGTGACAACGGCGGTGCCGTGCTGGTCGTCGTGGAAGATGGGAATATCGCATTTTTCCTTCAGCTTGCGCTCGATTTCAAAGCAGCGGGGAGCGGCAATGTCCTCCAGGTTGACGCCGCCGAAGCTGCCGGAAATCAGGTAGATGGTGTTGACGATTTCGTCCACATCCTTGGACTTAATGCACATGGGGAATGCGTCGACGCCACCAAAGGCTTTGAACAGAACGCATTTGCCTTCCATAACGGGCATGGCGGCTTCGGGGCCGATGTCGCCCAGACCCAGAACGGCGGTGCCGTCGGTGACCACCAGGCACATATTGTGGCGGCGGGTCAGTTCATAGCTCAGTTCGGGGTTCTTTTCAATCTCCAGGCAGGGTTGGGCAACGCCGGGAGTGTAAGCCAAGGAAAGGTCGTGCTTGGTTGCGGTAGGAACCTTGGCAATGACTTCAATTTTACCTTTCCACTCCTTATGGGCCTGCAGGGACAGTGATGCGTAATCCATACTCCATATCCTCCTTTATTTTATGCAGTAAATAATATTTTTACATGAAAAAAAGTAATGCAGCTCAGAAAAACTCCGCCCTGCATTACTCTCAATCTCAATAGCATATCGGCTGATATTATCTTAACATATTCGAGTGGGGTTTGTCAACGATAACACAATCTGTGTTTTTGGGGGTAATGCCAAGCAGAAACCACGAAAACGCAGAAATGTTTTCGAAAATTATACCCCCCCAGGCAGGGGGGCTGGATGAACGGCAAAGCTGCGGAACTTTTCCAAATCCCAGCACCTTAAAACCGCGTCGGTCTACGCGTTGACGGAAACTCCCCAGCACAAAATTGTCGTCAGTTCCATACCATAAGCGGTTTCAAAAAAGGGCCATTGCTTCCAACCGGTTGCGATGGCCCTCGCCGCATGGTATGGTATCCTCCATCTTCCGTTGAAGAATATGAGACAACACAAAAGGCCCGAAGATGCGGGCCTTTTGCTGTTTGGAATTTTAATGCTCCAGTTGCTGGACCACCTTTAACTTGCCGTCTTCCAGTCCCACCACCAGATGGGTGTGGGGACGGACGTGTTCGGCAATTAGCAGGCGGGCGATGAGAGTTTCCACCTTCGCCTGCAGGAACCGGCGCAGGGGCCGTGCCCCGTAAACTGAGTCGTAGCCGTGCTCGATGACAAAATCTTTGGCTTCCTCGGTCAGCTCCAGGGTCAGCTGTTTTTCGGCCAGACGCTTGCCCAAATCCGCTACCAGCAAATCCAAAATGCTGCGGATGTTCTCCCGGGTGAGGGGCTTGTAAAAGACAATTTCGTCCAGCCGGTTGAGGAACTCGGGGCGGAAGGCGCGGCGCAGCACCTCCATCACCTGCTCCCGGGTGGCGGGGTCAATTTCGCCGTCGGGGCCGATGCCGTCCAGCAGAATGGAGCTGCCCAAATTGGAGGTGAGGATGATGATGGTGTTTTTAAAGTCCACCGTTCTTCCCTGAGAATCGGTGATGCGGCCGTCGTCCAGCACCTGCAGCAGGATGTTAAAGACGTCGGGGTGAGCCTTTTCCACTTCGTCGAACAAAATAACGCTGTAGGGCCGGCGCCGCACCGCCTCGGTGAGCTGGCCGCCCTCCTCGTACCCCACATAGCCGGGAGGGGCTCCCACCAGACGGGAGACGGCGTGTTTTTCCATATATTCGCTCATGTCGATACGGACCATGTTCTTTTCATCGTCAAAGAGACATTCCGCCAATGCCTTTGCAAGCTCCGTCTTGCCCACGCCGGTAGGGCCCAAAAACAGGAAGGAGCCAATGGGCCTGTTGGGATGGGAAATGCCGGCGCGGCTGCGCAAAATGGCCTCGCTGACTTTCGACACCGCTTCGTCCTGGCCCACAATCCGCTTATGGAGCAGCTCTTCCAGATGGAGCAGCTTTTCCCGGTCGCTTTCCACCAGTTTGGCGACGGGGATGCCCGTCCAGCGGCCCACAATGCGGGCGATTTCCTCCTCCGTCACCTTGTCCCGCAGCAGGGAGCTTTCGCTTTTTGCCCGCTCCGCCAGAGCTTCCTCCTCCTCCAACTCCTTGCGGAGCTGGGGAAGCCTGCCGTATTTAAGCTCGGCGGCTTTGTTGAGGTCGTACTCCCGCTCCGCCCGCTCGATTTCCGCCCCCACCTGCTCGATTTCCTCCCGCAGGCGCTGCACCTTTCCAATGGCGGCCTTTTCGTTTTCCCAGCGGGCCTTCATGGACTTAAATTGCTCCCGCAGGTTGGCAAGGTCCTTTTGCAGGTCGGCCAAATGCTCCTGGCTGACCGGGTCGTTGTCCTTAAGCAAGGCGGCTTCTTCAATTTCCAGCTGCATAATCCGGCGGGAGATTTCGTCCAGCTCGGTGGGCATGGAGTCCATTTCGGTGCGGATCATGGCGCAGGCTTCGTCCACCAAATCGATGGCCTTGTCGGGGAGGAACCGGTCGGAAATGTACCGGTGGCTGAGGGTGGCGGCGGCGATGAGGGCCTGGTCCTGGATTTTCACCCCGTGGAACACCTCGTACCGCTCTTTGAGCCCCCGCAGGATGGAGATGGTGTCCTCCACCGTCGGCTCCTGCACCAGCACCGGCTGGAACCGCCGCTCCAACGCCGGGTCCTTTTCGATATACTGGCGGTATTCGTCCAGGGTGGTGGCGCCGATGCAGTGAAGCTCCCCACGGGCCAGCATGGGTTTGAGCAGGTTGCCGGCGTCCATGGCGCCTTCCGATTTGCCCGCCCCCACAATGTTGTGCAGCTCGTCGATGAACATAAGGATGCGGCCGTCGGATTTCTTGATTTCAGCCAGCACCGCCTTGAGCCGCTCCTCAAACTCGCCCCGGTACTTGGCGCCGGCAATAAGGGCGCCCATATCCAGGGAAAAGATGGTTTTATCTCTGAGAGATTCCGGCACGTCCCCCCGGACAATTCGCTGGGCAAGGCCTTCGGCGATGGCGGTTTTGCCCACGCCCGGCTCGCCAATCAGCACCGGGTTGTTTTTGGTTTTCCGGGAAAGAATCCGGATGACGTCCCGAATTTCGCTGTCCCGCCCGATGACCGGATCCAGTTTGTGGTTGCGGGCCAGCTCCACCAGGTCGCTGCCGTATTTTTTCAGGGCGTCGTAGGTTTCTTCCGGCATATCGCTGGTCACCCGGGTGTTGCCCCGCACCCTGGCAAGGGTGGACAAAAAGTTGTCCCTGGAAATGCCGTGGCGGCGCATCAGCTCCCGCAGGGCCGAGTTGGGATGCTCCAGCAAGGCCAGCATGATGTGCTCCACGCTGACATACTCGTCCTTCATCCGCTCCGCCAGGGTTTCGGCATAGGTGAGGGTCCGGTCCACCTCCGGGGAAACGTAAATCTTATTGGGCTCCCGCCCGGGGCCGGAAACACCCGGCAGCTTGGCAACCTCCTGCTGCACGTCCCGCAGGAAGCCGGCGCGGTCTATCCCCATTTTGATGAGCATTTGGCCGATGAGCCCGTCTTCCTGCTCCACCAAAGCGCAGAGAAGGTGCTGCTGCTCGATTTGCATATTCTGGTTTTGTATGGCTAAACTCTGGGCGTCGTGAATGGCCTCCAGAGATTTTTGGGTGAATTTTTGCGGATTCATAAACCACTGCCTCCTTCTGATGATTTAGATAATCATTTCGCAGTCGCTCAGATAGCGCCGGTAAAGTTGCAGGGTATTTTGATAAACGCGGTTTTGGTCCCCTTCGGCGGCAAAACTAAGCTTGAGGGCCTTGTCAAACAGGCTGATGTAATCGCCGATGGCCCGCCCCACCTGAGTGGAATCGGGCAGGTTTCCCGCCTGCTCCACCAGCAGGCGGCGGCTGAAGCTGCCGTCCCGAATTTGGCAGCACAAATCGGCGTTGGTGCGCCCCTGCAGCATCTCCCCCTCCACCTGGCACCAAAGCTGATAGAAAAAGGTGAGATGCCGGAGCAAATCCTCGCTTTGGGTGCGGGTGACCACTTTAAACAGGCAGAAGTACCCGTCCGCTTCCGTTCCAAATTCCACGCTGTAGCGGATGGTGGGGTTGTAGCGGTAATTGAGGGCGCTGCGCAACAGCAGCATGGAGCCCGACGTCTGTTTGACCTGCAAAAGTCCCCCCCTCTTTACCGTTTCGGCAAGGTGTTGGAAGATGCTTTCAATCCTCTGCTGGGGCGTCAGGCAGGATACGTATTCCGCCAAAATCTGGTTGACCATGGCGGAACGGCTCAAACCGTGCTGGTAGGCAATTTCGTCGATTTTTTGCACCACCTCGTCAAACAAAATAAGACTGTACAAGCTCTTATGCAATGCCATCCCCCCGTTCTTGTTAAGAAATAGTATATCCAAACCATTTAATTTGTCAACTAGATTATATAATTCACCTTTCAAATTATTCCTTTCAGGCAAAAATTTAGCGTTGCCCATCTGATAAGATGTGCAACGCTAAGCGTATTTACACCATTCCGACCCTTGTAATTGCGAATATGTTGCCAGGTAAAGCGAAAACAGATACGCCTTGGGGCGAAGTTGGTATGATTAATCCAGTGCAAGCAGTTTATCGGTAGGAGTATTTCTTCTTTGCTTTTGGCTCTTCTTCGGCTTGGTCGGCTTCCAAATACCGTTGGGCCGCTTGAACGGCTTCCAGGTAAAACCGGTGGGCCAGCGCTTCCTTCAACCCCAACACGGAGCAGAGGCGAGAAACGTTTTTCCAGTTTCCGTTTTCAAAGGCAATGATGAGGTCCAGGATGTGGCGCCC
>ENA-UPSA01000081-UPSA01000081.1-bioreactor-metagenome-genome-assembly--contig:-NODE-81-length-151435-cov-14.461309_pt1 | contig 151435 bp, 118 predicted proteins | sample MGYA00238183_ERZ773288 | MGnify/ENA primary metagenome ERZ773288 (study PRJEB29028, sample SAMN07631243) | bioreactor metagenome | isolation source: Switchgrass digestor | place: USA: Dartmouth... | reverse complement strand
TACCGGAGGTATTAATGAAGATTTTACTGGTGTCCGACAAGGAAAATGATTTTATATGGGACCATTTTGATCCAGAGCGTTTCAGGGGTGTTGAGCTGATTATATCCTGTGGTGATCTGCAGCCAAGTTACCTGTCCTTCCTGGTTACAATGATAAACGTGCCTCTTTTTTATGTTCACGGGAACCACGATACCATATACACCCATCACCCGCCTGAGGGATGCGATTCAATAGAGGACTCAATCGTAACATACAAAGGATACAGGTTCCTGGGGCTTGGCGGAACAATGAAATATAGCGGCCGCCCCCATCAATACACAGAAAAAGAAATGGAAAAAAGAATACGCAAATTAAAACGTCAGCTTAAAAAGAATAACGGTTTTGACATACTTGTAACCCATGCTCCGGCATTTGGTATCGGTGACGGACAGGATCTATGCCACCAGGGGTTTAAAAGCTTTATCAGCCTTATGGATGAATATAAGCCCAAATACATGTTCCATGGCCACATGCACCTGAATTACGCGCGGCTGGACAGAATACAGCATTATAATGACACAACAATAATCAATTGCTATGACCATTACATAATTGATATTTAGGTCATTTTACCCGTTGATAAATCCGAAAGCTTGTCATAACAATCAAATTCAGGTATTTCACCATAAATGAAGTCTACAAGCCAGTCCATGCTGAAAATCTCTTCCCTCGTCGCAGATTTACCTGCCGGAACCCTGAGCCTTCCCTTCTGATCATACAGCGGACCTGAAAAAACATTGAACCTTCCTTCAATAATTGATTCCTTCAAAAAGTTTATCAGTTTTTGCGTCTCCACCGGTATAAGCTTTCTTGAATAGAAGAAGTCCAGTATCCCCGAGTCCATTCCCCACCAGTAATTTCTTATGATTCCTTTTCCGGTCCCGTCGACAGAAGAACGAATACCGCCTTCCAGGATGCTTCGCACCATTTTTTCGTAAAAGATGCCCCAGTTCCATACCGGCACCGAAAGGTAGTTTTCCGGCGAGTACTTCTCTTCCTTCTCGTCAAAATTTATCGTATAAACACCGTACTCCTTTGAAAATTTCCGGTTTGCCAGCGTGTTGTGGTGGGATATGGTATCCACTCCCTTTTTCGCAAGCCTTAATCCGGCAATGTTGGTGCTTTCTTCATTATCCCAGTCACCGGTCCATTCCAGGTATATTTCCGCATTGGGATTAACCATTTTCGCTCCGAGGGCAAATGCGTTTACACTGCTTATAACTTCAATCATCGGGCATGTCGCTATGTATCCTATTTTGTGTGTTTTCGTAAGAGCTCCGGCAGTTATGCCGGCGAGGAAACGGGGTTCATGTATCCTGCCGAAATAGGTTCTTACATGTTTAAACGAATACATATTAGAACAGTTCAGGAATATTATGCCGGGATACTCCAGCGCCAGTTTTAACGTGGCATTAATCATTTCGGGACTTGTTGAGAAAACAACCTCACATCCCTGCTCTACAAGGCTTTTCAGCGGCAGGTAGGCATCCGGCGTTTCGGGAACCTGGTCTATACATATTGTCTCCACCTGGTCCTTCATAACTTTTTCAAGATGCATTCTTCCCAGCTCATGGGCGTATGACCAGCTTGATGTCCTGATGTCCTTGGCAAGCGCGAAACCAACCTTGATTCTTTCATCATGCCGCTTGATTGCCGTCAACCTGCTTAAAAAGGTTCTTTCATCCCTTAAAACGGGCTGTGTTTCTATCCGGATGTTGGAACTATGCTTGTAATAGTCAAGCTCCATTATGAACCGTTCCAGGGAAGGTCTTAAATCATCTTCAAAAAACTGGTCGGGAACACCGTTTAACTTTATATAATCCAAAAAAGCGTCTCCCGTCGTTATAGGCAGCCTCTGCCCGCCCAGTTCATGGTATACTTTTCGGAATACACCATACACAGCGCTCTGGAAAAATTTAAACCTGTCCTTCCCTTTAAGCATCAGGTTATGCGGTTCGTAATTCCTGATGAGATTCCACAGTTCGTCAAAGCTTTTTTCATCGGAAAACCATATTCCATTTATTCCGGTATGCTTGTAAAACTTCAGAAAGGCATAGTATATGCGGATATCCTTATTCTGCTCATCATATTTGGGTATCATCCTGAGCACATGCCCGCTGTAACTGTATACGTCAAGATATTTCAGGACACTTACACGCTTGTTTCCTTCTATAACGTAAAACCAGTTAAGAAATTCATACACCTTGATGGGCTCCCTGAGGCCTTCATTTACCTGTGCCTCGTAAACATTCATCCATTTCTGCGCGAACTCGCTGTTTTCATCCATGAGCGGCATGAAATTCCTTGCGAAGGAGGTGCTTCTCATATACGTATAGGTGCCTTTTATTTTTTTTAAAGGTATTTCTACAATTCCCAGGTCAACCTCGGATATTATTTCTATGTTCTTGAGTATGCCGTCCAGGAATGGTAGATAACCGTTCCTGCCCTGGGAGATATAATTTGAATACTCTCTCAAGGCCAATCGTCTTGCTGATCTATAAACATCAGAATACGGTTTCATACAAGACACCTGCCTAACATTTTTTGCAACGGGATTGGACCAACATGCCTGATGGAGCCCTTAATATCAATTATAACCTTGCGCGTCAATTCAGGCAATGTTCCACCATAAGCGAAGGCTAAGCATGTAATTCAGTTTTATTTTTCAGCCTGTTGTTTATGTCCAACAGGCAAACCTTTATATAATCCAGTCAATAATGTATAAAATAATCAGATGTACAGGGTAGAAAACATAAAAAAAATATTTTGATTTTCTGCCCCGCTCTTTGTTATACAATGCGATGAGAGGAATGGACAAAAGCGAATACAGCTGAATGGAGTTTGCAAAAATTATACTGCGTGAAGCAATCAACCCGGATGCGATATCATACAAAGCGTATGCCGCATGCAGAGCTGCACCGCTAAGTGCCATATTCCGGATATTCCCCTCTGAAAGATAAAAAACCATGATATATAATACTCCGTATGCTCCGTAATCAGCACCGGCAATCTCGGCTATAACTGCAACAGATGCCGCAGACAGCCATGCAAGCCATGAATTTTTTGATTTAATCCTGTCATAAAGCGTAATTGACAAAAGACCGAAAAACAAAGTTGCAAATATATTGAACTTATAACGTACTCCAAATCCCGGTACGTTATATATTACCGAGTAAATACGTGAAAACCAGTCGGGAACCTGGAATAATACTGCACAAACTCCCAGCCTTGTTAAATACTTTTTTACAGAACGGGTATGGAAATAACCCTCCGAAATGAAAAAAGCAAATATTGGAAAGGCAAGCCGTCCAATAATTCGGAATATTATCCTGTCCGGGAAGAAAAGAATACCCGCATGGTCAATCACCATGATTACACATGCTATGATTTTTAACTGATATGCGTTTAAACCTTTTTTCATACGACCTCACTTCTGCAAGTTGACTGCATGGGGCTCCCCATATCATTCTACAGGAAATGATTATAAAAATCCATATGTATTTAAAAACCGACCCGCATACCCTATTCCTGTTGTCACTGTTCAGAGATTCGTATGACAGCAAGTGATTAGGATGATTTTGCCGGCGGAGAGCAGCATGCTTTGAAGCCGTTCTGCATTACGGGTAATTATGATTCGAATTTATTTTATTCCGGAAATTGTTCTATTCTGTCTATTTCCCATTTTTTGTCCAAGCCCTTGCTTATGTGGTATAATAAGCCTGTCCCAGTTATATTGCAGGGAATGATGCAAATGAAAAAAAACAGTTTGAATATCAGGTGCTGTAAAAACTGCATAAAGGGAATCCATGTAGGTATAAGGAATGAAATATTGTGCCGTGAAAAGGGTATAGTTTCACCAAATTACAGTTGTTCCCGTTTCATGGCTTTTGAACTGGATACTTTACAGAAACATCTGGGGTACAGGTGCTGCGACTGCATCCACTTTACTTTTTCACCGGACTCCCGGAACAGCAATTACGGGGTATGCAGCATGTTCTCGGTTCGCCAGGTGGACGGCAGTGAAAAAAAAGCCTGCTCCAAGTTCAAAAAAAAGGGACAAAGAACAGCATAAGGGCTGCCTTTTCGGGCAGCCCGTTTTATATGAACTTTCATACAGGGTTTACAGTTTTTCAAGCTCTATTTCGTCCTTTTCATCCTCAGCCTTGGGTACTCCTGCTTCAACTTCTATATCGCGGTACATATTCATACCTGTTCCGGCAGGTATCAGCTTACCTATAATTACATTCTCCTTAAGGCCAAGCAGCGGATCTGTTTTACCCTTGATGGCGGCTTCGGTCAAAACTCTTGTGGTTTCCTGGAATGATGCCGCTGACAGGAATGAGTCAGTAGCCAGCGCTGCTTTTGTAATACCAAGAAGCGCCCTCTTGCCTTCCGCAGGTCTTAATCCTTCTGCTTCGGCCTTGGCATTTGCTTCTTCAAACTCGAACATATCAACAAGGCTTCCGGGCAGAAGTTTAGTATCTCCTGATTCATCAACCTTGACCTTCTTCATCATCTGCCTGATGATAACTTCAATATGCTTGTCGTTTATGTCAACACCCTGCAGCCTGTAAACTTTCTGCACTTCGCGCAGCAGGTACGACTGCACGGCCTGTATACCCTTAATCTTAAGAATATCATGAGGGTTGACCGAACCTTCTGTCAGCTCGTCACCGGCTTCTATGAATTCGCCGTCATTTACCTTCAGCCTGGAACCATACGGGATAAGGTAAGTCTGCGCTTCACCCGAATCATTTGTCACAACCACTTCACGTTTCTTCTTGGTTTCCCTGATGGTTACAGTACCTGAAATTTCGGATATAATGGCAAGTCCCTTCGGTTTTCTTGCTTCAAACAATTCTTCAACACGCGGGAGACCCTGGGTAATGTCTTCTCCTGCAACACCACCGGTATGGAACGTACGCATGGTTAACTGTGTACCCGGTTCACCTATCGACTGGGCTGCAATAATTCCTACAGCTTCACCGACATTGCACTTGTCACCGGTTGCAAGGTTAATGCCATAGCATTTTGAGCAGACTCCGTTCCTTGTACGGCAGGTTAACACCGAACGTATTTTTACTTCCTTTATTCCTGATTTGGCTATTCTCTGGGCGGTATCACCGTCAATCAGCTCATGATGCCTTACGATAACCTCATTTGTTTCGGGATCAATTATATCCTCGGCGGCATATCTGCCTGCAAGGCGTTCATCAAGACCTTCTATCTTTTCACCGCTGCTGATTATAGCGGAAACCGTGATGCCTTCTTCGGTTCCGCAGTCTTCTTCGCGGACTATGACATCCTGGCTTACATCAACAAGACGGCGGGTCAGGTAACCTGAGTCTGCGGTTCTCAATGCGGTATCGGCCAGACCTTTTCTTGCACCGTGGGTGGATATGAAGTATTCCAAAACGTTCAGACCTTCACGGAAGTTCGAACGGATAGGAATCTCAATGGTATGACCCGAGGTATCGGCCATAAGTCCGCGCATACCGGCAAGCTGTCTGATCTGGTTGATGTTACCGCGGGCACCCGAGTTCGACATCATGAATACCGGGTTGAACTTATCCATGCTGGCAATCAGCGCATCCTTGACATCCTCGGTGGTCTTGTTCCATGCATTGATAACGGCATTCTTTCTCTCTTCTTCGGTTATCAGTCCCCGGCGGTATTGCCTGGTTATCATTTCAACCTTCTTGTCGGTTTCTTCAAGGTATCTTTGCTTGATTTCGGGTATGATCATATCCGAAACGCCTATTGTAATAGCACCCCTGGTTGAGTACTTGAAGCCAAGTTTCTTGATCTCGTCCAGCACGATTGCGGTTTTATTGGCCCCGTTCACATTAATGCAGCGTTCAATTATCTTGCTTAACTCTTTCTTACCGACAAGGAAGTCAACTTCAAGGTTAAACATTGTTTCGGGATCTGTCCTGTCAACAAATCCAAGATTCTGCGGTATGGCTTCATTAAATATCAGTTTCCCGACTGTTGTATCAATCAGCTTGGACTTTTCTACACCGTCCACGATTCTTGTCATTCTTACCTTTATTTTTGCGTGCAGCGACACATAGCCATTGTCATACGCCATTCTTGCTTCTTCGGGTGACGCAAATACCTTGCCCTCTCCCAAATCGTTATCCTTGTCGACGGTCAGGTAATAACTTCCAAGCACCATGTCCTGTGTCGGCACAGTTACGGGTTTTCCGTCCTGGGGCTTCAACAGGTTGTTTGCCGAAAGCATTAAGAATCTCGCTTCAGCCTGGGCTTCTGCCGACAGCGGTACGTGAACGGCCATCTGGTCGCCGTCAAAGTCGGCATTGTATGCGGTACATACCAGCGGATGGAGCCTGATTGCGCGTCCTTCCACGAGAACAGGTTCAAATGCCTGGATTCCAAGACGGTGCAGCGTAGGAGCACGGTTCAGCAGTACGGGATGCTCTTTGATAACTTCTTCCAATACGTCCCAAACTTCGTTGCGGACACGCTCAACCATTCTCTTCGCACTCTTGATATTGTGGGCAAACCCTTTTTCCACCAGCCTCTTCATGACAAAGGGCTTAAACAGCTCAAGGGCCATTTCCTTGGGCAGACCGCACTGCCATATTTTAAGGTCGGGACCGACAACGATAACAGAACGTCCTGAATAGTCAACACGTTTTCCCAGCAGGTTCTGACGGAAACGTCCCTGCTTACCTTTAAGCATATCGGAAAGTGATTTTAATGGCCTGTTGCCGGGGCCTGTTACAGGACGTCCGCGTCTGCCGTTATCTATCAGGGCATCAACAGCTTCCTGCAGCATTCTCTTCTCATTGCGTACAATGATTTCAGGAGCGCCCAGGTCAAGCAGCCTCTTCAGCCTGTTGTTTCTGTTGATAACCCGGCGGTATAAGTCGTTCAAATCCGATGTTGCAAATCGTCCGCCGTCCAACTGTACCATCGGGCGCAGTTCGGGCGGTATAACGGGTATAACGTCAAGGATCATCCATTCGGGCTTGTTCCCGGATGAACGAAATGCCTCTACGACTTCGAGCCTTTTAATGGCCCTGATCCTTTTCTGTCCGGTGCTTTCTTCAAGTTCGGCTCTCAGCTCATTTGCAAGAGCATCAAGATCAATCTCCTGCAAAAGCTCTTTTATTGCTTCTGCTCCCATTCCGGCCCTGAAGTTGTTTCCGAATTTTTCTATACTGTCCCTGTACTCCCGCTCGCTAAGGATCTGCTTTTTTGACAATGGAGTCTGTCCCGGATCGATAACAACATACGAGGCAAAATATAATACCTTTTCCAGAGCCCTTGGAGACATATCAAGCAAAAGTCCCATGCGGCTCGGAATACCTTTGAAATACCATATATGGGAAACAGGCGCTGCCAGCTCTATATGGCCCATTCTCTCACGTCTTACTTTTGATCGTGTAACTTCAACACCGCATCGATCGCATACAATTCCTTTATAACGTATACGCTTGTATTTGCCGCAGTGGCATTCCCAGTCCCTGGTCGGACCGAAAATTCTTTCACAGAACAAACCGTCTCTTTCGGGTTTAAGGGTCCTGTAGTTTATTGTTTCAGGTTTCTTTACTTCGCCGCGGGACCATTCACGTATCTTTTCGGGGGAAGCCAAACCAATTCGTATTGCTTCAAATTCTTTTAATTCAAACACGCTCCGTCACCCTCCTATATGTCATCATCGTCTAGCAGATCATCATCATCGACTGCAAACAATCTGTCAACAGCATTCTCGTCCAGTTCATCAGCATTATCAAGGCTGTCAAGATCATCATCCACGTTGAACTCATCATCTATAAAATCATCGGTATCATAGTCATCTTCAAGAGGAGGAAGTTCTTCATCCTCGCGTCCTTCAATATTCACATCGAGATCATCTAAGTCGTCGTCCACCGACTCTTTAATCTCTATTTCATTCTGCTCCTCGGTAAATACCTTCACATCCAGGGCAAGGCTCTGCAGTTCTTTTATCAATACCTTGAATGATTCAGGTATGCCGGGTTCGGGTACGTTTTCACCTTTTACGATTGCTTCATAGGTCTTTACACGGCCGACAACGTCGTCGGATTTAACGGTAAGCAATTCCTGCAGGCTGTATGCCGCACCGTATGCTTCCAAGGCCCAGACCTCCATCTCTCCGAAACGCTGTCCGCCGAACTGGGCCTTACCACCCAATGGCTGCTGCGTAACAAGGGAGTACGGACCTGTTGAACGGGCATGGATTTTGTCATCAACCAGGTGGGCCAGCTTCAGGTAATACATGTAACCAACGGTAACCCTGCTGTCAAAAGCTTCACCTGTACGTCCGTCATACAGAACCGTCTTTCCGTCCTCAGGCAGACCTGCTTTTTTCAGCGTTTCAATAACATCCATTTCGGATGCTCCGTCAAATACAGGAGTGGCAATCTTCCACCCCAGCGCTTTTGCAGCATAGCCAAGGTGCACTTCAAGCACCTGACCGATATTCATTCGGGAAGGAACACCGAGGGGGTTCAGAACAACCTGCAGCGGGGTTCCGTCGGGCAGGAACGGCATATCCTCCACTGGGAGGATCCTGGAAATAACACCCTTGTTTCCATGGCGGCCTGCCATTTTATCTCCAACAGAAATCTTTCTTTTCTGTGCAACATAAACACGGACCAGCTGGTTTACTCCGGGTGGCAGCTCGTCGCCCATATCGCGTGAGAACACTTTTACGTCAACAACAATACCCGATTCACCGTGAGGGATTCTCAACGACGTATCGCGCACTTCCCTGGCCTTTTCACCGAAGATTGCACGAAGCAGTCTTTCTTCTGCAGTGAGCTCGGTTTCTCCTTTAGGCGTAACCTTTCCAACCAGGATATCTCCTGCACGTACTTCGGCTCCAATACGAATAATTCCACGCTCGTCAAGATCCTTCAGTGTATCTTCACTGACGTTCGGAATATCCCTGGTTATTTCTTCGGGTCCCAGCTTGGTATCGCGGGCTTCCGATTCATACTCTTCTATGTGGATGGATGTATAAACATCATCGCGGACAAGCTCTTCACTTATCAGAACAGCATCCTCGTAGTTATAGCCTTCCCAGGTCATAAACCCGATCAGCACGTTTCTTCCAAGAGCAATCTCGCCCTGGTCTGTGGACGGGCCGTCGGCTATAACATCACCTGCTTTGATTGCATCCCCTCTTTTAACAATCGGTCTCTGGTTGATGCATGTTCCCTGGTTCGATCTTTTATATTTCAATAATCTGTATACGTCCTTCTTGCCGTTGTTAAGGCGGATTACTATCTCCGTTGCCGTTACGTTTTCAACGACACCGTCGTGCTTAGCTACAATAACAACACCCGAATCCTTTGCAGCCTTGTGCTCTATACCCGTTGCCACAATGGGAGCCTCGGTGCGTATCAGAGGAACTGCCTGGCGCTGCATGTTGGATCCCATCAATGCACGGTTTGCGTCGTCGTTTTCAAGGAACGGGATCATTGATGTAGCAACAGAAACCAGCTGCTTCGGTGATACATCCATGTAGTCAACCATTTCAGGAGCAACTTCTATTATTTCATCCTGGTAACGGCACCCGATTCTCTTGCTCATGAAACGCCCTTCCTCATCAAGGGGCTCGTTTGCCTCGGCAACAACATATCCGTCTTCTTCATCGGCTGTCATGTAATATACTTCATTGGTAACACGTCCGGTCTCTTTGTCAACTTTCCTGTATGGTGCTTCGATAAACCCGTATTCGTTAATCCTTGCATATGTGCTGAGGGAGCTGATAAGTCCGATGTTCGGACCTTCAGGGGTTTCTATCGGGCACATTCTTCCATAGTGGGAATGGTGAACGTCACGAACCTCAAATCCTGCTCTTTCACGGGACAATCCACCGGGTCCGAGAGCACTCAGACGGCGCTTATGGGTAAGCTCGGACAGCGGGTTGGTCTGATCCATGAACTGAGACAGCTGTGAGCTTCCAAAAAACTCCTTTATTGCTGCAGCTACAGGACGTATGTTGATAAGGGCCTGGGGTGTTACAATGTCGATATCCTGTATAGTCATTCTTTCACGAACAACACGCTCCATTCTTGCGAGCCCAATACGGAACTGGTTCTGGAGCAGTTCGCCTACCGAACGCAGTCTTCTGTTACCCAGATGGTCAATGTCGTCAAGAGTGCCTATTCCGTCATCAAGTCCGAATATATAGTTAACCGAAGATATAATATCTTCTATGGTAATGGTTTTCGGTATCAGGAGATCTTTATTTTCAATAACCGCCTTCTTAATGTCTTCGTCGTCCGTGTACTCCTTAAGGATTTCCTGCAGAACGTCAAACCTGACTTTTTCGGTAATCCCTGCCTCAGCGGCGTCAAAATTGATATAGGGCTGGATGTCCACAGTATTGTTGCCTATAACCTTAACCACTTTTCCGTTGATATCCAGATGAACAACATTTACTCCGGAATTCTGGATCTGCCATGCAATTTCATTTGAAATGAGATTACCCTTTTCAACAAGCACTTCACCGGTCTGCCCGTCCGCTATATCCTCGGCCGCAAAGTGGTTGCGTATTCTTGTAGCAAGAGCAAGCTTTTTATTGAACTTATAACGGCCAACCTTTGACAAATCATATCTCTTGGGATCAAAAAACAGGCTGGTTAAAAGAGAGCTTGCGCTTTCAACTGTTGGCGGCTCACCCGGACGAAGGCGTTTGTATACTTCAAGCAGGCCTTCCTCTTCACTTTTCGTATTGTCTTTCTGAATTGTAGCCAAAAGCTTCTCATCTTCGCCAAAAAGCTGTAAAAGCTGAGCATCGGTGCCATATCCCAGAGCCCTGATTAATACAGTTATGGGTAATTTCCTGGTACGATCAATTCTTACATATACTATATTGTTGGAATCGGTTTCGTACTCAAGCCATGCGCCCCTGTTGGGTATAACTGTATTGGAATACAGTTTTTTACCTGTTTTGTCGCGATCCATTGCATAGTAAATGCCCGGAGAACGAACCAGCTGGCTTACAATTACACGTTCGGCTCCGTTTATAACAAATGTTCCGGTTTCAGTCATGAGCGGGAAATCTCCCATGAATATTTCCTGTTCCTTTACTTCACCGGTCTCCTTGTTTATAAGACGCACTTTAACCTTAAGCGGCGCTGAATAAGTGGCGTCCCTTTCCTTGCATTCTTCAATGGAATACTTTATGTTATCAAGATCCAATGAGTAATCGATAAATTCCATCACCAGATTACCCGTGTAATCGCTTATGGGTGAAACATCTCTTAAAACCTCTCTTAAACCTTCGTCAAGAAACCACTGATAGGAATTTTTTTGAACTTCAATCAGATTTGGCATTTCAAGAACTTCATCAATTCTTGAATAGCTCATGCGGGTTGTTCTACCCAATTGCACAGGATGTACCATCCATTATCACCTCATACCGTTATCTATTCTTTTTCGTTAGACACTCCTGTATAATTCAGCAAGCATCAGAAAAAAATAATTGTAAAACTGCAAAGTATATGTAAAATATTAATAAGATTTAATATTCTTTTATAAACAACAAAAATAGATTAGGAAAATTGCGTATCTCAAATACTTGAACCTAATCTCAATCATGTGTTATAGAGTTACATTCATACAGTTCAAACGCTATCATTCTCCCAATCTATCATTTAATTGTAATTTACCATAAACTATATTGTACCCTAAGCATATATATGTTATAATGTAACCGGCGCATATTTCCCAAGCATAGATATGCATGGACACAATACGATGATGCAGTTTACGATTTTATCACATCTGTATCCAGTTGTCAATGCATTTTCTATTTTTTATTTCCAAATTTGAATAAAAATTTGATATAGTTAATGCAACCACCGTAGCAGAAAGCGGCTACGTAAATAGCCATTGGAAAAAGAACAGATGCGAAATGAAAAACTATATGACATGGTAAATGCAGCCTTATAACAAAAGAAAGGCTGCATTTATTTTCGTGAACCGGATGCCTGTTATATTGTCAGACAGCTATTATTTTTACCGCATCCCCGGCTTTAACAGCCATACAATATAGTTCGTTTTTATTGAATATTTCTGATTTAGTATTATTGACTTTAATACTATACCTGTCGAATAACCCGGGGAGCTTCACGTTTGTACTGAAATCTCTGTCGGCAATAAATACAGCCTCAAAACCCTCCTCACTCCATGCGAAATCAACTGTTCCGCCCATCCAGTTCCAGTTTTTTGCCTCTCCTGTTTTCCAGCGTTTTGGCAGCGCCGGCAGAAGTTTTATAAGTGCAGGCGAATTATAAAGCAGCATTTCCTGCACCGCGTTCGTCCAGCCCATATTGGCGTCCATCTGTATCGGGGCTTCCCTCATATTCAGCGTAACTCCCATGTTCCTCCAGTCATTATGCAACGTATAGAAATTATTCAAAAGTCCCGATTGTGCAAGCAGATCAAAACATTCCACCGCTTTTTCGGCATCGCCGAAACGGGCATATATCGCTGCCATATGCATCAGCGACCATCCGGTCTGCGCACCCAGTTTACGTTTATTAACCGCAATTTCAAATGCCTTAAACAGTTCCGGATCATTTTCCTCATTTATCTCGTATCCCGGGAATACCGGATATATATGCGACAAATGGCGATGGTCATACCTGTCGCGGAATACCGGATCAATCCATTCTTTCACGGCTCCGTCTTCATTTATGGCATATTCAGGCAGGTTATTCAGAATATCCTCCCAGAGAGGTATTTTTTCTTTATACATTCCCAATTCCCCTGCAGCGGAAACCAGGTTCGAAAACAATTCCTTAATAATGGCGATATCCATAGTTGCGTTAATGGTGGTCGGCATCGGATGAGCCATAGGCTTGCCATCAGCCGGCATAAAGTTTTCGGGAGTATTTTCGGGTGACACCGAAGGATAGCATTTGTATCTTCCATTCTCCTTAACGAGAAAGTCTTCATAGAACAAAGCAGTCTCATACATAAAAGGCAGCGCATCATTTTTCAGGAATTCCTTGTCCCCGGTATACAGGTAATATTCATAGTAATGGCGTGCAATCCAGCCTGCCGCTCCCGTCCAGTTCATTATTACGGGAACAACCTGGTTTGGACGGGCAATATTCGGGGTGGTTCCCGCAGGCATATAAATTCCCCTGCATCCGTACAATTTACGGGCATTTTCCCTGAACTCGTCCATCCTGTCATTGAAGTATCCGAACATTGATTTATTAAACTCTGCAAGCCCGCCGGTCAATGTATGCCAGTAAATCATCTGCATGTTTTCATTGGCCATGTTATGCGACCAGACAAGGTTATAATTCCCGTGCCAAAGACCATACATGTTGCAAGGCAAGCTTGCCGGAGAGGTGGCGGAAATAAACAGGTACCGCCCATACGCCCACATTTTCTGAACCAGCTCATCAGATGCTTCATTGCCATAGGCATCCAGCAATAAAAGCTCATTGCATGTATTTTTATCCCCGGTACCCAATTGCAGCTCCGCCGACCTGAACAAGGGTCTGTGTATGCTGACATGTCTTTCCAGCAAGGCTTCATAATCCATATTAATACTATTCAAAATCTGCTTCATTTCTTCGCATGATTTCAAAAAGCTCCCTTTAACAAATACCTTTGCAACGATAAGAATATTATTGCCTTCAGCATTAAGACAGTCACCAGCTTTTTTCGCATCTTCAGCAATTACCTTAAGCACAATGCCGCAATCTGTATTGTCTTCATGGGTGATTCCATAACAAATCGTACCTTCTTCAGCGTTCACTTCATATTTTTTTGTACAGGCTGTTGCAATAAACCTCTCAGGGATCCGGTTTTTCTCGTCCCTGTGAACATCCAGTTCAATATCTACTTGCATTTTTTTATTTGCCTTTATTCTGAAAACAATAATGTCATCCGCCCTTGAAACGAAAATCTGTCTTTTGTACTCATTATCCTTGTCCTGCCAGGCCACGGTAACTTCACCTGTTTCCATATCCAATTCGCGACAGTAGTTTTTAAAACCCGTTTCGCAGGGCATGGTAACTTTCAGATCTGCCAAAGGCATGGGCGACTCCAGCGTTGTGCCGTACCCGCACTCTTTTAACGCATTAGTAAGGTGCCAGCTGGCTTCCAGGAATCTCTTCTGCTCCATTAACGCCCTTGTTTCATCAAGCCTGCCTGATACATCGGGAAGCTCATCTTTTTTCCCCCAGTGCCAGAGCATGCTGTGATTTATAATGACTGTTTCCTGTTTTATGCTGCCCAAAACGGCCGCTCCAACAGTTCCGTTGCCGCAGGGCAGGGCCTCCCTCCACATGTCGCCGTGCCATGCCGCCGGATATTTTAAAACAAGTTTGTTGGAATTATTCATGCCGAATCCTCCCGGGTAAGTTTTATCATCAAATATCTTATCCCATGTAATATAAACATGTGTTTTTCCCATGAGTTGATTATCGGCACCAAATATGGGGCAGTAAAGGTGACATTACCAATTTTCCGAAGCTTCAATTTCTGCCTTCCGTTCAAGTTCCCATTTAAAGGGCTTTGTGTTCAGATGGTTTTAATAACTTGAATATTTCCTGTTTTGCCGGCCCATAGCTTTCATTTTATCAACAGCGCTTTCAAGAGAGGTAAGATTATTGGATTTGACAATATTATATAAAACCATCAGCTTTTCTTCGCTGCAATAATCCACTTCAAGTTCAAGTTCAGGAAACACGTCACGCAATTGCTTCAGCAAGTTGTAATATTTCTCAAGCTTTTCACCGTTTTTACGGTCTGTCATATATGACCCGCCCACCATTACAATTGAACATATAGCAAATATGACTGCTGACGATATAATGGATTGAAAAAGAATGTAAAAGCATATGCCTATGACAAAACACCTTGTAAATTCCCCGGCATAGCTTTTCAAATCAAAGGTTTTGCACTTTTCAACCAGTTTCGGCAGTTTTGAAAATTCTATGTTCCGGTATTCCCTTGGAAGAAGTTCTCTTGCATCAAGACACTGTTTCCGTATTTCTTCCGCTTCCCGGTACGCCATGGCTCCCCGTTCTAAAAGGCTGGCCAGCACAGCGCTTTCTTCTTCTATATTATTCTTCTTTGAATAATATGCATCCAGCTCGGTGAACACCATGCCCTTGTCAAATTCCGCCATAATATCACCCCTGTTTCATCAGCCTGCGGGCAACAGAACGCAGCACCTCATCAGGCGGATAGTCGAGTGTATAGGATACTCTCTCGTCTGCAATAACAAGTGCCATGTACAATGGAATATCCTTTTCCGGCACCTGGTACCGTTTTTTGGACAGAACATTGTACATATCCTGTATAGGATTTCTGTCCGATGGCTTTCTTGTATCATACTTGCCATAATAAGCATCCCGCGCCAGCAAATAGGTCATCATGGCCAGGGAAGGTTTTTCATTTGGAAAAAGTCTGCCCAGTATTTGCTCTACTTTTTGCTTCTGTTCATCACCATATTTAAACGCCCATTTTTTATATTCTTCAAATTCGGCCTGCTTTTGCGCTTTTGTCTTGAAAGACAGCCATTGAATCTCCTTTCCCATTCAGCTACCTCCGTACACAATAATTACATTTCATGAAATAAACTTGTGATGATGCAGCTTGTTCTGCCGTTAAGCCGACTTATGCAGAAATATCCCTCAAAATCAACACAAATATCGACGCGTACAGAATAACCTGCCGGTAAACAGCGTTAAAACACCGGTTAAGAACCGGAGGACGAATGCCTTTATTTGACAGTATGTACTTATGAAAAAAGGAGGGACAGGAAACAACTTATAAAATTAATTGTCACCTGCCCCTAAGAAATAAAATTATTACTGTGGATTTATAACACTTTGAACTTCAGGAGAATTAACGTTGCTTGAGTCAACCAGCAAAACACCGGTGTCAATTTTCTTTTCTTTTACAGTTCCGCCGTTGGCAAGTTCAAGTGCCAGTTTGACACCGTCATAGCCCATGTAGTACTGGCGCTGAACAACGGATGAACAAAGGTATTCGCCCGACTTGATCATGTTCGCGATTTCATCGGAAAAATCAAAGCCTATCATTACAATGTCTTTTCTGCCTGATTCGGTGAGGGCGGTAACAAATCCAACAGTTGAACCGTTGTTTGGTCCGAACATGCCGACCAGGTTCGGATAAGCCGTCAGGAAGTCCTGCCCGAAAGCAGTAGCCTTTTCAATTGAGCCCTCATTTACCTTGATATCGTCGTTAAGCACCTTCCAGGCTTTTGGAGCATTGGCATCCCAATATTCATTAAAGCCTTTCAGGCGGTCGATAATGGTTTGCGAGCCTGCTGCTCCGACCTGAACTGCTATAACCGATTCTTTATCCTCGGGAAGTCCTGTTTCGCGGAGTTTCTTAAGCATTTCCGCAGCTGCCATCCTTCCGGCTTCAACATTATCTGTCAGTAAAGCCGCACTGTAATCTTCACCATTTACCACGGTATCAACAAGCACTACCGGAATACCTGACTGATAAGCATCCCTTACTGGTGCTGCCAGTGATGTAGAGTCAACCGGGCCTATTACAATAGCGTCCACTTTAGCCGAAACTGCATTCTGCAGCAATGTGATTTGACCTTCGATGTCGGATTCTGCTCCAACACCCGTTACGATGACTTCGCATCCCAGATCCTTGCCGGCTTTTTCAGCACCTGCCTGAAGGACTGACCAGTATTGGTTGCCTATAACCTTCACGATCAGGGCAATTTTCTTTGTTGTTTTTGCAGGAGCAGTATCTGTGGGCGCAGAAGAAGCAGGATTGCTTGCAGGCTCATTCGAACCCGAAGTACTTTGTTGTCCTAAACTGCATGCCGCCAAAGAAAGAACCATTACCATGGCTAAAACAAGCACTAGATACTTTTTCATAGTTACTCTCCTCTTCTATTTATTTTTAACAAGGAATAACCTTGTTTTCATCATCCAATACAACCGAAATTTTTCATTTATACTTACCTTGCCGGGGATTGAAGATTCAGTCCCGACAAGTCAAAACCTGAAAAATGCTTTACCCGCAAGGGAATTAAGTCAATGGATGTAACCATTATGTACAAGTCAGATAACATACTCATACACTCTGGCGATGCCGTCTTGCCTCAACGGCACAGGCTGCGACCAGTATGAACCCGATAATGGCCTGCTGCCAGTATGAACTTACACCGTTTAAGTTCAGCCCGTTTCGCAGGATACCCATAGTCATGGCTCCGATAATTGTATTCAGTATATTTCCTTCACCCCCGGTATTCGATACTCCGCCAAGAACCGCCGCTGCAATTGCTTCTGCCTCATATCCCGTACCGGCTGTAGGCTGTGCCGAATTCAAACGCGATGCAACGAGTATTCCGCAAATTGATGCTGAAAAACCACTGACGCTATATGCGAAGATGCGTGTACCAACAGCATTAATGCCTGACAGTTTGGCAGCCTCAAGATTTGAACCACAGGCGTATATCTGGCGTCCAATCCTGGTCTTGGACAATACAACCGCGAGGATAATACCATAAACAGCCGTTATAATAACACTGTAAGGTATTCCATTTGGCAGGCGACCGCCGCCGAGTACATAGAACTGTTCCTGTACTTTTGCCGAAGGTATTGTTGTGGTATAAACCGGCATACCGTTGACCAGTACATTGGCAAGACCGCGGTAAACCCACTGCATGCCCAGTGTTGCAATAAACGGAACAACACCGAGGATTTCAATGGAAATGCCGTTGAGAAAACCTGATACCAGGCCTACCAACAAAGCGATTATAATGGACAACCATAGAGGAAATCCTGCTACAAGCAATTTAACCACTACTATTCCGGACAGCGCCATTGCCGCACCCGCCGATAAATCGGTACCGCCGCAGACCAGGCAGAATGTAAGGCCATATCCCAATATCGAATATGTAACAATCTGCTGCGTAATATTAATAAGGTTTGTTTTTGCCAGAAACAGATCGGGTTTGAGCAGTGCAAACACCAAAAACATCAAGATCAATGCCGTTCCCGACAGTATTGCCTTTTTCAGTTCGGTGCTTAAATTGCTGAAGCTTCTGTCTTTGCCTAAGCCTTTTTCCGCATCTCCTTTTACTGATTTTAAAATCTGCAAGTCACTCATGATTGGCTACCTCCATGTCAGAATTTATACCTAACCTCGGTGCAGGCTTACCTTCCAGCAGGTTATAGCCTGCCGCAAGATAGAGAATCTCTTCCTGTGTTGTTTTTCGGGGATCAAGCTCACCATTTATCGAGCCCTTGTGGATAACCAGTATACGGTCACTCATACCCAGGATCTCAGGCAATTCAGAGGAAATCATGATTATTGCCACTCCCTGATCGCTCAACCTGTTGAATAATTCGTAAACCTCGAATTTAGCGCCAACATCAATACCGCGGGTGGGCTCATCCACAATCAGAACCTTTACATCGTTGCAAAGCCATTTGGATAATACGATCTTCTGTTGATTTCCACCGGACAGGTTTCTCACTTTCTGCCTCAGTCCCGGCGTCTTGATTTTCAACTTGTCTATGTATTCTTCCGCATTTCGTTTCCCTTCCTTGTCATCAACAAACCCGAAACGGCTCAACTGTTTTAAATGGGCCATATTGATGTTGTATTGCACGTCAAGTCCAAGTGCCAGTCCGTCAAATTTGCGGTTCTCGGTTGCATATCCTATTCCATTTGCTACCGCCTGCCTGACGTTTTTAACCTTGATTGGCTTGCCTCCCATGTATAATTCCATGCTGTCTGCCTTATCAGCACCGAAAATGCATCTCATTATTTCGGTACGTCCCGAACCAACAAGACCTGCTATGCCGAGTATCTCGCCTTTCCGTACGAACAGCCGATCCACATTGACCTTTTTCTTTCTTTTGATATTTCGTGCTTCAAGGACAATCTCCCTGATCTTCCGCTTGTGTTTCGGGAACTTGTCTTCCAGGGGCCGTCCTACGATCATGTTTACAAGCTTGTCAATGGTAACATCCTTCATATAAACCGTTCCGATATACTTCCCGTCGCGAAGGACGGTGGCACGCTCACAAATGCGGTTCAATTCCTCCATGCGGTGGGATATATACACCATGCCGATACCCCGGGCCTGAAGGTTTCTGATTATATCAAACAACTGGTCTATTTCACGTTCTGTCAGTGTTGCGGTGGGTTCATCCAACACCAGTATGCGGCAGTCCCTGGAGATGGCTTTGGCTATTTCCACCATCTGCTGCTGTGCCACGCTTAATGTTCTTACAATGGCATGGGAATTAATATTAATACCAAGCTTATCCAATATTTTCTGTGCTTCCTTGAACATTCTCCTGTCATCAATGAGTCCGTTTTTCATAATAGGACGCCCTATGAAAATATTGTCTGCCACAGACATATGCGGGCATAGGTTCAGCTCCTGGAAAATAATACTGATACCGAGCTCCTGCGCTTTTGAAACCGAATCTATTTGCACTTCCTGGCCCTCGATAAAAATCTTCCCTTCATCACAGCTGTATACACCCGACATGATTTTCATCAGGGTTGATTTACCGGCGCCGTTTTCTCCCACCAGACCGTGGACTTCACCTTTATTTACCGAAAATGATACATTGTCCAGTGCTTTAACACCGGGAAAGCTCTTGGAAATGCCTTCCATCCGGAACAATTCTTCACCCAAGGCACAACCTCCTTCATTATTATTTAAGGGTTCCCACCCGAAAAAAGAGCGTAAAAATACAAGCAGAGCAATAACAGTTTCTCTGTTTATAAAAGACCTTTCAAATGTGTGACATAAGGTCAGTCATCATTTTAAATTGTAGTAATCAAAATAACTAAACCCGGGGATGAGAATATCCCTTTCACTTATGGAACCATCGGAAATGGCATTTGTGAGCGCCTTGTTATACCTTTCGGTCAGTGCGGCCAATCCTTCATCAACAGGTAAATCCCCGGCGAATATGGACTCATATACAGTTTCTGCAGTATCCCCTTCAAGATTGCTCAAGAAATTATGCACTTGCAGCGGAAACACTATTGAATTCTCGATGTCGGTAAAATTTCCAATACCCATATAATGCAGCGGAATATTTTCTCTCATGTTTGCACTTATGGTAGTTCTGAGCGGCTCTCCGCTCTTTACAAACTCACTTTGATGCTCAAACAGGTATTTAATAAAATTCCATGACTCATCCGGATACCCGGTTTCTTTTGCAATAACCTTTCCCATGTCAAAGAACATATGGCTTTTGCCTCTTCTGTCACCCTCGAAAATCGGTATTGGAGCCGAATCCCAGTTTACATCGCATTTAATCTCGTTATTGCCGAACTGAGCCACCTGCCAGTTCCCGTCTATCATCATTCCATATTTGCCCTGGCCGAACTGGGCCCTGCACACTTCGATATCAAGAAGCAATGAATCGGGGGGCAGAATTCCTTCCCTGTCCAGGCTTATCAAGTACTCCAGTACCTTTTTTTGTTTTGAAAAATCAAACTTCCCTGTTTCCCAGTCAAAACCGCTTTCCCCAAGCTGTCCCGATATCGTACAGATATTGTCTATAAACCGGTACCAGCTGGATGAAGTTTTTAATGCAATTGCAAAGCCGTAATACTCACCCTGCCCCATTTCGGTTATTTTTCGTGCGTATTCCTTCATTTGTTCCAAGGTTTCGGGAGGACCGCCCAACCCGGCTTTCGCAAACAGATCCCTGTTGTATATGAGCCTGAAGAAGGCCACTCTTTCGGGAATGGTATAAAGCTTTCCTTTATAGTAAAACTGCTTTTGAGAAAACACCTCGGGATAGAAATTCTTCTTAAACTCTTCGGTTACATATCCATCAAGCGGAATAATATTGCCTGACTGTGCCAACTGAGCTATGGTAAGCCCGCCGTTCAGTTCGAAAATATCGGGAGGCTGTTTTGCCGCCAAAGCCATTTGAATTACATTCTTATAGTTCTCACCAAAAACTTCAAAGTCAATAAAAACATTATCGCTGTTTTCAGCATTATACTCATCAACCAGCCTTCCGGTAACGCTGTTCTTTGATGCCGCCCTCATCCAGAACTTCAGGGTTGTTCTATGCGTTTCATCCTTTGAAGCCGTCCGGATATCGCTGCCCGATTTCCCATAAGTGTTACAACCTGAGCAAACAACTGTCATGGTAATCAAACATATTAAAATAACCCGTGTTCTGAAAAAACGAGACAACATCCCAATTCTCCTTTATACTTTTCACGAACACTTTCCCATTTGCTTGCAGAACACTTATGTAACAGCCTGTATATATTATAATGACAATGATTCTGCAAGAACAGTAAGTAAATTTTAGGAAAAGGTTTGTTTTTTTTACTTCCGATCTCTGTATTCTCTCGGACTCATCCCTGTATATTTTTTGAACAACTGGCTGAAGTACTTGGAATTTCCGTATCCGATGCTTTCCGATATTTCGTAGACAGGCATCTCTGTGCTTATAAGAAGCCTCATGGCTTCTTCCATTCTTTTGTTTGTTAAATAGTCAATAAAATTCTCGCCCAGCTCCTGCTTGAACATTCTGCTTGCGTAACTTGCGTTGATGAAGAATTTCTCTGATATGGTGTTCAATGTAATATTATCGGTAAAATTCTGATCTATGTATTGTTTAATCTGGTTTATCAGTGTTTTTATTCCCAGATTGCTGGTATGGAATATGTTTCTCGACAGTTTCTGAAAAACACCTGCAAATTGTTCTTCAAGTTCATCAAGAGTTAAAATGAACTTTTTTTGATCAAATATGTCTATAAATTCTTTCAGCACAGTATCATCCAACCCGATTCCCTCAATGTTTCTTCTGATTATAAGAAGCTCATTCCTTAATTCGTCAAGAAGGCCTGTTGGATCCACTTTTTCCATCATCCTGAATTTATCAAAGATCTCTGCTATAACATCCGGTATGTTCTCATAGTCGCCTGTAACAACACTGTTCTCCAGCTTTTTCCACATATTTGCCGGAATATTTATTTCCCTGTTTAAATCACTTGCCACCTCGTTGTGACTTATAACCTTTCCCCATCCTGCAAGCAGCCTGAACCGCAGTGCATTTATTGCTTCCCTGAACGCCTTCGGTGCGTCTGAGATACCGTTATGTATACTGCTTACGCCTATCGTTACAAGTATGTTCAAATGCTTTGATATCTGGTATATAATATCCCTCAGCACCTTCCCGGGCATGTGGAAATTTGTGTCCGACACCTCCATAAGTATGATTACCTGCTTTTTATGCATATAGAAGACTTGTCCTGACATTTTTGAACATATCAGCTCGTCTGCAATATTTGCCACAGCAAACCTGACCAGTTCCAGGTCTTCTGACGTAAATCCTCCTGCCTGCTCATTTATCTCAAACTCCAGGACCGCGCATACGTATTTCTGCGGAAACTTATTTACTCCGATCCTGCTGAGTTTATCAAGCACATTGGTAAAATCCGTTGTTTCTCCGCTGACTATGTCATACAGCAGTTTATTTCTGAGTAACGGTTCGCTTTCAACCAGTTTGCGGTTCAGGTTCTCCAGCCGCTTTTTTTCCTGGTTTGTAAAAATCATCGATTCCCTTATATCTTCAATAATCTCTATCAGTTCCTCTTCTTCAACGGGTTTTAACAAGTACCTGACCGCTTCATACTTCATTGCCTGCCTTACATATTCAAAATCCTGGTACCCAGATAAAACAATGCACTTCGTTCCGGGAAGCTTTTCCTTTACCGTACGTATCAGTTCAAGGCCGTTCATAAAAGGCATTTTTATATCGGTTATAAGAATATCGGGTTTAAAGGTATCCATCAGTTCCAAAGCATCCAGCCCGTTTGTTGCCGTTTCAATGACTGTTACACCCATTTCAGACCAGTTTATCAGCTGCTTTAAACCATCCAGAATAGGCTGTTCGTCATCAACTATTAACAGCTTCAGCATTTAAATCACCATCTTTCGATCTAACAGTGTATGGGATACGAATCGCTATTCTTGTACCTTCCTGAAGCCTGCTGGATATAGAAATCCCATATGATTTCCCGAAATAATACATCAGTCTCCTGTGAACATTGACAATACCGATTCCTATTCTGTCCGACCCCGTTGCGTTATCCAATGCGTTTTTTATTTCAGTCAAGGTCTCTTCATTTATCCCAACCCCATTGTCAATTACTTCAATCATTATTTCATTTCCGAGCTTTTTTCCTCTTATTTCGATGACACAGTCCCCAACCTTTGATTCAAACCCGTGAAAAATCGAGTTTTCTATCAGGGGCTGAAGGGTTAATTTCAACATCAGAGCGTTGGTAATACCCTCATTAAAATCAATAATAAGTTTGAACCGGTTGTTGTACCTCATGTTCATGATATCAATATAGTATTTTACATGCTCAAGCTCTTCCTCTATTTCTACCAAATCCTTGGACCCGATGATATTCATGCGCAGAAATTTTGAAAACTTTTTAATCATCTCGGCCACATCGTTATCCTTGTTGACAACGGCTTTCATCCTGAGAGACTCAAGGGTATTGTACAAAAAATGCGGGTTTATTTGCGCCATAAGCGCCTTCAGTTCCACTTCCTGCCGCTTGATTTCCTGCACGTATTCCCTCTGCACAAGCTCTTTTATTTTGCGGGTCATCTTGTCAAAGCTTCTGCCGATATCACCAATCTCATCGTTGTATTCAAAACCCACCTTGATGTCAAAATCACCGTCAGACACCAGGCTCATGGATTTGCTCAGTTTTTTCAAAGGCTTTGTTATTCCCAAAGCAATGAAAACACATAGAATTATGATAACCGCTATAGTAACAGCAAGTATAAAAAAGGATAAATTCCGAATCTCCCGCGTTTCCTGCAGCAGTTTTTCCTCTGAAATTATTCCAATGGTACTCCATCCGGTATATTCCGAATTGTCGAACACAATTGTCCTTATACCGTCTCCCAGGGATTGCCTGAGGCTGCCGCTGTCCATCGCAAGGATCTTCTCAAATGCTTCGGCAAACCTTGGTATACTCGAATGTCCAATAACATCTTCGGGATCGAAAATCACATTATAGTCACTTGCGACAACCAGGATATCCATGGCGGCTGTCTTCCCGACGCTTTCAATAATGTTTTGCACCTTGTTGTAAGCCACATCAATCCTTATACAACCAAGCACATTATTATTTGTATTATCGGTGATAACCCGAGCTACTGAAATTGCAGGTTCATCACTTATTTGCCCCAAAGGGTCTTCATTTGCAATATTCTTGAAAATGATAGATTTGCCTTTATTTGAAACAGCCCTGGCATACCATTTATACTCCCATGGATTTTAATTAAAAAGCGAATATTTTCTTATTCCCTCTGTAACCAGCATGCCATTTTCAGAAAGCAATACAATATTTATAATATCCGGCTTCAGAGTATAAATGTTGAACATGAAATTTTCCACATAATCCAATTTCCCTTTCATTTCTATGTTTGAAAAATTCGTCATATCCTCCCTGAGAATTTTTTGCAGATTGCCGTCTGCCTGGGCCATAAGGGTGAATCTTTCCAGGTCGTTGAAGTACTTGTCGATTGTCTCATTCAACTGTTTCAGGTAAAGAGATGAATAATCAATTACTTCCTTTGTAAGTGTACTGCTCCAGTTGATATAAAAAATATAAATTACAGCAACAATTGAAATGATAAAAACCAGGGAAAACATAATTATCATCTTTGACTGTATCTTAAGGTTCAAAAAGGGTCTGACCAATCTTTTCAGTCTGGCAGGAATACTCTCATTCTTCATATTCTCCTCCAAAAAGACTGCGTTAATTAAATAATAAACAGTAATTCCCTTATAAATCAAGTTATTAACATATATTTGATATTGTCAGTTTTCGTGCCGCACCTTCAGTTTTTTGTTGTCATGAATAACTCATAATACTTAATGGAATGCTGTTTTTATGCACTTTTTCGGGTTTCTTTTTTTACATTAAATTGAACAGTGCGTTTGTTAAATTTTCATTAGTATTTTACATTTACTTTATCAGATTGTAGTCTTATAATATATTATCATTACTGTGTACAAGCCTTAGTGAGGTCTTCAGTGAAACACCGAATCAAGTTGCCTTTTGAAGACATATTTAATGAAGCATCCCTCTTACCTGAGATCCGCAGAAGCATCTACTTCATAACCCTCGCTAATATCTTCGGCTCGTTCTGGGGTGTGGTGTGCAATACCGGAAGTGCTACTTTAACAGGTTTTGCAGGGTATTTGGGCGCCGGTGATTTTGTTTTTGGAATCCTGACAGCCATTCCATTGGCTGCCGCGTTTTTGCAAATCCCGTTTTCGTCCATAGTCAGCCGGACACAGAAAAGAAAAAAATACCTGCTTACATATGGCCTCATATCCCGCCTGATATGGATTGTAGTTGCCTTTATCCCATATTTTCTGCCTGCCGGGCCTGCCTGGCTCAGGTTATGGACGGTTATTTCCCTGGTGGGAATTTCCTGGTCGTTAGGTTCCTTTATAAATGTTTCATGGATGCCGTGGATGGCCGACCTGGTACCGATTGAAATCCGGGGGCGCTGGCTGTCGGGAAGGGACAGGTTCACTGCAGTTGCAAGCGTGACAATGGGCTTACTGGTGTCAGCAATCCTGGATCGCACATCAGGATACACCGGTTATACCATAGCCCTGATTATGGGTGGTATATTCGGTGCCCTGGACATGATAAGCTTCGGTTTTGCGAAAGAGGTTTATAAAACTCCTCCTTTGCAGTTGAAAATGCTGCCTGTATTTAAAAAGATAATCAGGGATAAGGAGTTCTTCCGTTTCACCGTCTTCTGGACAGCATGGAACTTTACCGCCAATATCGGCGGTGCTTATTTGGCCCGGTATGCATTGACCGAAATGAGCCTTTCCTATATCGAATTTACACTGAGCTCCCAGGTTGCATCGGCGCTGGTTACAGTAACGGTAATTTCATTATGGGGGAAGCTCCTGGATCGGTATGGAAGCAAAACCGTCATGTGGCTGAGCTGCGTAATTACGGCAATGACACCCCTTTTCTACCTGTTATCGGTGCCCGGCAGCATCTGGCCAACATTACTGCATAACTGTATTGGTGCCGCTTTTTGGAGCGGGTGCAACCTGGCCGCTACAAGCCTGCAATTGTCCGCATCCCCTGATACAGAACGCCCGACATACATTGCTTTCTTTTCCTGTGTAACATCGGTTGCAGGTTCTTTCCTCGGCATATTAACCGGGGGTGCTCTCCTGGAAGGGATCGGGTCGTCATCACTTCTTTCCCCTTTATTCCCCGACCGGTATAAGGCTGTGATTACAATATCGGTATTGCTGCGTCTCTGCTCGGTATTCATTTTTGTTCCGAAGCTTCAAAACTACAGTAATCATACTGTCGTTGAGGTATTCAATGATTTTTTCAATAAATTGAAGGTCAAAATAAAAAGGGCTGAATAACTTCAGCCCTTTTTATTCTATTTCTCATATATGGTTTTCGATTTCAATGAATGGATATAGATGCATGAAGCCTTGTGTATTTCATCAGCATCCGGCAGATTACCGATATCCCCGTTTTTGCCATTATGCTCCAACGTCTGGAATGGCAGTGTCTCTTTTGTCCGGTATATTATGCGTTCTACCTGGTGTACCGGCTGTGCGAACACCACCTCTTTTTCGGTAACATTCAAGCCGCATGTTACACGAATAACCGCGTGGTTTTTGACGCAATCGGCAGTAATCGTTATTTCTGTTCGTTGACCATAGTTAATGTCACAAATCTGATGATCCATTCCTCCAATATGGGCATACAGCCGGCGGTTAGGTCGGGCAATCAGCTTTACCGGGCAAACACCATGCCTGTCGCATAATTCAATGGTGAAAGCCGAAGGTTTTTCCAGTTGTTCAATGGTAAAGGCAGTATCAAGCCGAACCACTGCTGCCGGTACCAGCATCCTTTCTGCAAAGGCACGGTTATATGGATCCCAATCGGACAGCAGCAGCCCTTTCCCTGCCGTTGCTTCCACCCTTCCCCAAAGGGGTACATACAGGTTCCAGTTTTCAGGCAAACCGTTTTTCAAATGACCGAAGTCTTCATCCACGTCGCTGCTCTCTGTGCCCCTTATTGGAACAGGAACGCGGCTTACCCAGATATCCTCCTTGTTCACGCTATATACAACCCACATCGCATCATCCGGAATTTGCGGATTGGCTTCACAAACTCCGCGTACATATTGAGCTCCCAGGTTTTTCAGCATTCCCTCAAAGCGGCAAGGGGAAATTTCAGGTGTTATGGCCAGCAGGCTATCAAAATCAATGCCATTGTCGCCGGTAACTACGGCAAGGGGCCAACGATGTGCACCATCGGGGGAAGGATTATACACAAGAGCATACCTGCCGTCGGATGTCTTCTGACCCCATACCTTGCCATTTGCAGTTTCAATGCTGCAGGATTTCTTCAGTTCGCTCCAGGTTTCACCGCCATCCTTACTCACGCTGGTATAGCCATATTTAAATACAGACATGATATCTCCGTTTGGAAGGGTATAATAGCAAAAGGCCTGTGCTCCCGGGCGTGTAAAAAATTCGGCATCCAACCGTTCCTCCTCCCACCATTGCTGTGTAACCAAACGGTTGGCAAGCAGTTCATCACAAGCTTTCACAAATTCTGCATCATCACTTTCCCTGTAGTACCGGAAGTTTTCCGTATTCCCTCTATTATATCCACCCTTTTCATTATACCGGATGAAAAAGATCTCCCCAAAGCTGAAGTCCTCTTTAATCTCGCGCACCACCCGTCCGACACCGTAACCGTTATTCGGTGCTACATTGTGGGTTGGAGATATGCCATAAAATGTAAGCACAAGTAATCTATTATTCGAAGCAACATAGAAGCCCATTCGATGATGAACAATGCAATCCGCCATGTCTCCTGTCAGCAGTTCCTTTTTCGGACCTTTATACGGCCCCGCGGGAACCGATATCGGTGGAAACACGCAGCGGGGCTTATCCCAATGAATCCCGTCCGCGGATATGCACAGGAATGCTGCTGACGGTGGTATATGCTCACTGGTCTCACCCGATATATATTCAATCAGGAAATGATTGTTCCAATACACCAGCATAGGGGCATGATTATAGGTCCAACCCCTTCCTTCTGACGCAAGATCCTTATTCCGGCTTGCCCGTGTCACCTGGAAATGGGATGCACCGACAACATGGCGCAAACCTCCGTCCTGGAAACGTATATCGGCCTTTTCGGCATTGTGGCAACGTATATCACCTTCGTAAATAATCTTTGTCCTGTAATCCATTGCTCTCTCCTCCAGACTTAACCTGCAAATGCCGGATATAATTGCAACCTTTTCTGATTCTTCTCATAACCGCATTCATTTCCGGTACTGCTCACAACATAAACCAGCAATTGCTGAATTAACGATGTCATACTTTTTGGCTGATGATTAAGTATCATTGCCCATCCATCAATCCCAATCCCTGTAATGCTTTTTCAAAATATCCGTTAATATTGGATCCCATTGCTGATAATCTCCTTCAAAGGGTTTGCGTACAGGCCCTACATCCCATCCCAGGAGGTTAACCGCACGCTTTATTACCGAATTTGGATTTCCAAGGCGCAGGCAGTCCCGTATTGGTCGTATTCCATCCTGGATCCGCCGCGCTTCATCTATTTTCTGTTGCTTATACAAGTTATAAATATCGGCTATTTTATTCGGGAACAGGTTTGCAGTCCCGGCCACTCCTCCGGTTCCACCCGCCATCAGCGTGTACAGTATTAATGAATCGTTACCTGAAAGAACGGGAAACTGTCTGCCGGTAACCTCAAGGTATTGCAGGATGGTATCAAAATTTCCGCTGGAATCCTTAATACCCACAATATTGTTTACAGAAGCCAGCTTCTCAACCACCTGCCTGCTGATATTACAACCCGTTCGGGCAGGTATATTGTAAAGAATAACACCAATATCCACACTGGAGGCTACCGCTTTATAATGATTGATTAAAGCCGCATCGCTGACCTGACCGAAAAACGGCGTAATGACTGAAACAGCATGAACTCCGGCTTCCTGGGCTGCTTGCGCCAGTTCTACGGTTTCGGCCGTGGTAATGCAGCCCACACCTGCGCAAACCGGAAGCTTCCCGTTTACTTCCTGAACAACAGCCTTCATTACCTGTATTTTCTCTTCTTTCGACAAGACATAAAATTCACCGTTGGTTCCCAGGCAAAACAAACCATGAACCCGTGTTTTCAAAAAGCGTCTGACCTGCTTACGCAGATTTTCCTCATGAATTTTTTCATCATCGGTCATGGGTGTGACAATAGCAGGTAATATCCCATAAGGAACATACATAACATATCCCCCTTTATCTCGCAATCTCTTGATTTTCCTTCTCATTTACATTACCGACGTGTCATTTCAAGCCACTGGGCAATTTGTTCTATCACATGTTTTTGACCAAAACCACCTGATTTGCTGATAATATACAAATCTTCCCCTTCTGTTTCTGCTTTTGAAAGAACAGTACCGCTGTCAATTTCCATCAGCGGCACAATGCCATCACAATTAAGCTCACGCAAAATCGCATGCAGTGTGTCTCCGCCGAAAACAATCAATGTACCCCGGATTCCACACTGCAGTAATTCTTTCACTATAATTGCCATATTCCCGGCAATTATCCGTCCTACTTCCCTGGCAGGTATTCGCCGAAGTGCTGCCAGTCTGTCGGTTTCTTCCCGCATTTCATGGTCCTGTGCCACATCGATAATAATTCTGCCTTCTTTTTGATACACCCTCGCAAAGTCCAATATGCGCTGCGTGAATCCGCGCAACCCGCCAATGTTTCGGGCCAGCTTTTCTTCAGGTGTAAGGGTAATTCGCGGATAACCGTTTTCGGCAGCATACCCGATTTGCTCCATTGTGACCTGGTTAACGCTGCCTGAAATAATCATCATTCCTGCAGCGGGTTGAAAGAGCAATGGATTGTCGGGTTGCAAACCAATCAACCCGGGCAGCATAGCTGCAAATCCTGCACATCCTGCAGTAATACCGACTTGCCCTGAACGGGAAAGCAGATCCCGTATATCTTCCAAATCCTCCATGGATTCGGCATCAAAAACGGCAATGCAGTTTTGTACCGCTGATACATTAAAATTTTTACGATCTTCAACCGATACCTCGATAACATCAACCTGCTCCTGTTCCCATATGATTTCAGCCACCCGATCCCTGTTAACGGGCTCATATGGATCCATTCCGTAAACCGACCGGCTTACAGGTACACCCTGGATATAGTGCCTGCCCATTCTTGTTGTACGTTTAATAGCGGGATAAGCAGGAATAAACGGCAGCACGCCCCCCCCTGTCGCCCTCAGCAATGCCGCTAATTCACTGCCGATGTTTCCGCGGAGCCCGGAATCGGTCTTTTTGTAGAAATGTTTAATACCCGCTGCGATGGCTCTCCGTGTAACCCGGTAAACGCGCGAATAAGCTTCCTCAGGGCTGATATGCCTGCTTTCCAGGTCAATTACCAGGACCTGTATGTCATCAACCCGATTTGTAAAATCCCATTCAATATCCGAAGTTACCAGCGTGCGTATTCCATTTTTTGTAAATTGCACGCCGGTATCCAGTGCACCAGTGAAATCATCCGCCATGATAATGAGTTTCAGCATGTCTCCCTCTCCTGCCTTGTTGCCATGGTAACGGCAAGACGTAATGCATCCTCCATGCTTTCGGCATTGGCGATATTCTTACCGGCCTTATCAAATGCCGTACCGTGATCCACCGATGTACGGATAATGGGTAGTCCAATGGTAGTATTAATCCCACTTACCGATGTAAAGCGGCCGGATTTGGGATCCATCCGAAATCCGCTCAGTTTCAGCGGAATGTGGCCCTGATCATGGTACATGGCGACTACGACATCATACATACCCGCCATGGCTTTCACAAAAACAGTATCGGGAGGTATCGGGCCTTCAACACTAATACCTTCCTGTTGTGCAAGCCTGATGGCAGGTATGATTTCCCTGCCTTCCTCATCCCCGAAAAGTCCGTTTTCAGAACTGTGTGGATTCAGTCCCGCAACCCCGATTTTATATTGGGTTAATCCAATCATTTTCATAGCCTTATCAGCAAGATATATTGTCTTCAATACCCTTTCCTTTTTAATCATTTCACAGGCATCGCGCAAGGATAAATGGGTGGTTACATGGATCACCCGAAGATTACCGGCGATCAGCATCATTGCATAATCCTTCGTACCCGTATAGTGGGAAAAGATTTCGGTATGACCGGCAAAGTGGTGTCCTGCCAAAAAAATGGATTCCTTACATATCGGACCTGTAACGACCGCATGAAGTTTCTTTTCCAATGCCAGGCCTATTGCTGTTACAATATATTGGAATGCCGCATGCCCGTAATCGGCCCTAACCTTTCCGTAATCAACCGGCCCTTCGCCGAGAAGCGATAAGTCAAGATAATCTGCAGTACCATAAGCTCCTTTCGCATCTCCGACCTGTTTAACCGGATTCAACTTCCACCCTAATCCGGTTAACCGGTTTGCATCCTCAATGCTTATCCTGTCTCCGATAATTACGGGGATACAGCTTTGTTGTATTTCTCTGTTTTTCAGTGCTTTCAAAGCGATTTCCGGGCCTATTCCGGCCGGATCACCCATGGTAATGCCAATAACGGGTTTCATTTCAATCACCGCTCTTCTTTTTATTCTACAGGTTTTATAGCAATCTCCCGGAACTGTCCCGGTGTAATTCCTTCAATCTTCTTAAAAGTACGAATCAGCACCGCACTATTGGAGAAGCCTGTTTCCTTTGTAATTTCGGCAAGGGTTTTTTCGGTGCTGGAAAGCAGTTCTTTCACATGATCGATACGCAGTTTTTCGATATATTTCATCACAGAGATACCCATTTTCTCCTTGAAATAATGGGACAAATAGGTTTGTGTAATTTGTATGGCTTCGGCAATGGAATTGATGCAAATATTTGGATCATTATAATTATTGTTGATATACTCGACTATTTTTTGAATCAGTTTTTCATTCTTGCTTTTCATTTTGCTTTTTACATGACGGCATATTTTTATGATAATCATGCGCACAACCTGATACATCTCATCCACGGTTTTGCAGTCCAGCAGTTCTTTTTCTGTGTCGAACTGATCCTCAAAGATATCGCTGAATTCCACCTTGATTTCATTCAACAATTTCAGCACAGTGCTGATAATATCAAAAAACAGGCATTTGGAATATTTTACAGGATAATTGCTGTCTTTGAAATTACATTCAAAAATGGTCCGGAGTATTTCCAGTGCCTGTTCCTCATTCCCTGCCGCAACACTGTTTATCAACTTGTGCTCCATGTAAGTGGGATAAAAATAGTTATTAACATTGCTTTCCAGGCTTCTGAACTGGTTTACAGAGTTAATTCCTGAAACCAGCTTATATGCAAGAGCTTCCTCTGCCTCCTGAAACAACTGGCCGATTTTGTCCAGTCCCTTATCACAAGTGCTGATGCCAATTGTAACGATAAGTGAAAACAGCGATTTCAGCAGACGTACGTATTCCTGCGAGCATTCATATACCATTTTGCTTAATTCTTCCGGTTCACGCCCGGAATTGATCACCATAACCATTTTGTTCCAATTAATGGAAGCCACTTGTATTTCGCCTGCCAGGCGGAATACATCCTCAGCGATGTTGGAGACAATGGTTTTTATCAAAATCCGTTCATCCAGCTTGAAGGTCTTAAACCTGGGTGCTTCTTCAATTTCCACAGAAAGCACCACAAAGAAATCATAGGGAAAAGTAATCCCTATTTCCTCCATTTTGGTAAAAAGACTTTCATCCATTTCTATTTCCTCCACGAGGGACAGCAGCATATTGTTTTTTATAACGGGATACTGTTCGTTCATGCTTCTTTGTATCCTTTCCCTCTCCTGCGTAAGTTGAACAAGGGTGTCGGAGATTATCTGCACCTCGTTTGCGGACACATTATCATCGTTAAGGTATTTCTCCTTAATGGAATTCACAAGTCCTCTGACCGGTTCATAGCTTTTGCGCTTTACAAATAAAAACATCAGAAAAAGAAGCATGAACAAAGCAACCGAAAGCAATGCCGATACCATTCTGACACTCATCAAATCCCCCATGAATGAAGTGGTGGGAATAACTGTCATGTAATTCCAGTTCGTGTATACTGATTTAGTAATTGTGACCAGGGATTTTACATTATCAATAACCATATACTGAGCACCAGGCTCCATTGTGGATATATCGGATAACTGAAGAAGCTTATAGTCTATGGCGTTGGCTGTCTGACTAATAACTTCACCGTCATCTGTGATAATATAGGCATACATGGAATTAACGGTACTTAAACTGTTTAATACCGATGCTATTTCTTTACCCGACACACGAACTCCAACCTGGACCATGGGACGGTTTATTCCGGTTAAAGGAACTGACTTGAGGATTATTATGTCCTGATTTGGCATCGGCGAAATCAGAAACTTGAAATCAACGACGTCTTCCAGAAGGTGCTGCCACTGCTGCCCGGTTATTCCAAGTTCACTGATGTTTTTGAAGTATTCCCCGGGCTCAAAATAGGCATATCTGTCAAGTATTACATTCGTATTGGGATAATATATAAAAATGTTTTTCAGTTGCGAGTGCGTAATACAGGCACTGTTACTTAAGCTGATAACATCCAATGCATCCAGAATTGACGATGGTTCGTAAAAATCCCGGACCGATGCATATGTAAGAACTCTCTTATCATAACAGAAATCATACAGTTTTAACATGGACATATTAAGCTTGTCATCTACTGACACCTTGATTTCATTACTGATTTGCAGGTTGTAGTTCATAATACTCTTTTCCATGGTTCCTACATTGTTTAAATAATTATACACAATAATTACCATAAAAAGAGCCAGTACAACAACAAACGAAATAAAGACCGGTGCAAAAAGGCCATATGATTTTCCTTTAACATTCCGAGACGTTTTCGTATCTTTTAGTTCTGCATGCAAAATGAATCCCTCCGGTTAAATTCCATTAACCTTTTCCTTCAAACAGGTAAATGTTACGGGCTACCGCTTTGTATTCACCTTTACCCCGTTTTTGTAAAGGGAATATCCTGTTTCGATATCCATCAAGGTATTCACGTTCTCATCACGCTTAAAGGTTACCTTATAGGTATCACTTCCGATGTTGACATTGTCCAGGATAAAATAGTCCAGCCCAATGTCGATGGGATCAAACTCTACATTGTCCATTTCGGGTCGCAGTCCTGCAACATGGGTAATGATCAGATTAATAAAATAGGAATGGTTATAGTCCGCCTCATCACTAAGGGGTTCACCGGTTTCTGCATTGTAATGCTCCACTAAATAAGGTTTTTTAATATCCCTGTCCCGAAAATGCTGCAGGGCATATTCCCGTAAAAAATAAGCAAACTGATTATCGTACCGGTGCTGGTACATTTTGCTTTGAATACCGATGGCATCAATGGCAATTCCTGTGGTATACGGCCAGGACGGTCCACACCAGACACAGCCGTCCCTGCCTTTGATAAAGTTTCCCATCCAGCTTCCGGCAGGCCGGTAAGCTTCACATTCCTTCGACACGGAGGGAAAAGGGCATCGTGTATTGAAATGATTTTTATCAAACAGATATTCCAGCCCTGGTAAATGGCGCTCTTCTGTTATATCAGCCCAATATGGATAAATTCCTACTATATTTTTTACCATTGCCTTTTCGTCGGTCTGGTAATGCAAATCATAAAAGAAGTTTGTGTTTTCATCCCACATTTTTTTCATGATATCGATTTTAATTTCATCCGCGATCTCATAATACATGGTATGGTCATTATCTCCAATGGCCTCGCATAGTTTTGCCACACCCAAAACGTTTAAATAGTGGTAAACAGATCTATCCACCCGTTTTAATGGCGTATAGGTGGCAGGATCCTTGGGATCCTTAGGATATCCATGAAAATACCAGTAACTTGGCTGGTACTCCTTTCCGGTGCGGTTATGCTTTACCTCTATCTGTAAATTATCCTCCCTGCTATATACCTTGATTTCACGGATAATATATTTTTTCAGTTTACCGATTATTTCCTTTATAAACTCGTTGTTTCGATCAACCAGGTAGAATTGATAAATCGCCCACGCTCCGTAATTGGCATATGAATGCTGGCGCTCGTCCACATATGCCGAACAGAATATACCGTTTTCATCAACATTATGTATCATGTTCCTTATCATATCATATACGATATCATGTTGATGATGCCATCTCATATCGGTAACATGCAGCGGTGTGGAAAGATTGACGAGCTTTGAAAATTCCCATCCGGCTCCTGCAAAAGGTTCCTTTGTTTTTTTATGGGAACGGCCCTCATACATTACCCGCCCCTGCAAAAAACCAAAATCAGGCTGAGCCAGATTGTGACGGAGGATAAACCAACGATACTGCCATGTTCGATTCAGGACTTCGTCGCTGGAGTGAAAGGCGGGAGCTTGTTCATAAAAGGAAGCATACTCTTCCTGGTGTCGTTTGAGATGATCAGAATCTTTCTTTAAATAATCGGTTGCTTTGCGGATAATGGATTCCATGGTTTCTGTCTCCAGGTTGCCTACAGCCGCTACAATCATCATTTTAACCTTTTTACCCGGCATTACAATGAACGGCTTTTTCTCCAGGCCGGTATCTGATTTGACCGCCACGCCAATTGAATAGCCGTGGATTCCGGGGGATTTCAGCAGGCAGCAGCCGGTATTGAAATCAGTTAATTCCTCGCATAACGCTGATTTAACTTCCAGAAATAAGCTGAATGGCTCATTGGTGCGGTTCTCCCATTGTTGGCATGAGACCGCACAATCATCCCATGTAATCCATTTTGTTTCTGAAAAAGAAACCCGATGATTTTCAAAATTCATCTCCAGCCGGTCAGGATACCAAACTGTATCAGCAGTTGTAAAATCATTCTGGATGCTGCATTTTACCTTAAACAGTGAGGTCATGTTAACCTTATGGATAAAATCGATGCACCCGCAAAAACCCGGCTCTTTGTCCAGGTAATCAACAAAAAGACGTTTTCCCGTGGGTCCCATTAACAGCTTCCCGGAATAAATACGCAGACTTCTGTCCCGATATGATAGTGAATCCGTGATCATATTGTTTAGCCCTCGCTTTGCTTAACCGGCGATTAAAGCAATTTACAAAGTAACTGACTTTCACCGTAAATCATCTTGTTACAGGATCTCTCCAATGGGTGAAGGTTCTTCCCTTTTGAGATCCTTTACCTTGATTATGGTACCGTTTTCGAACAATACTTCTGACAACAGCGTTCCGTCCCTGGAATAAAGCTGTGCCACTCCGTTGGCAATTTTACCGGTATATCTTCCAACGGACTTCAGCACATTATTCTTGTAATATGTTTTATATATTGCAGTATTTCCCTTGCCATACACCCATTCCCAAATCTTATTGCCATCTTCACCCCAATAGGTGTATTCCCCTACCCGATAACCTTTTTCATATTGACATCTTGTCATTAATTTTCCTGACCGATAATACCATTTTTCTTCACCGTGAAGCAGGAACCTGCCATCCTTCGTTAAACCGCCCGAGTAAACACACTTTAAACTTCCATCTTCGTAGTACTCGCTATAGTTTTCCACCTGTCCGATGGTTTCATCGGCAGGTGCCATCAAATCCTCATCATCCGGCGACGGTTCTTCATCTGCAAGAAGCCATGCCTCGTTGAAACACAAATGCAGGCATGGATGTGTGTTGGAAGTTATAATATGAATAAGTCCATCCTGGGACTGGTGGCATACCGTATAACCCAAGGTATGTGCGCCGCCGCAAAGTTCTGGGTTCTTTTTTCTGGGTTGTGTTCCCCACAGCTTTTTGATTGTCCAGCTTTCACCTTCGTCGCAGGAGTACGCAGCATAAGCCCCCCATCTCTCACTTCCTGCCGGACGTTCCCCCTGTTTATTCTGGAAATCACCGCACATAAACAATTTTCCGCTTTGCAGCCTGATTATGCAGGGCCGTTGTCCCGAGGATAATGCAGGAAACGGAGTTTTGCTCACTTCCCAGCTGTCGCCGTGATCCGACGATATTGCTTTGGGCATATATCCATCTATATCAGAGTTTTTCCCCCCCATAGCCAGCAATCTTCCGTCCTTCAGCTGGACAACAGTGCTATGTCGTCCGGCAGTCCTTCCCTTTGGGTTTTCCCATGTTTTCAAATCCCTTGAACGCCACAGCACCGAACAGGAACCACCCGATGAATCACATGCAACATAATAGTATCCGTCACTGCCATGAATCACCGAATTGATTGGTTGGCGTACAACACGCTCAGCCTTGTTCACAAAAAGTGGAAACTGTGTCATGCTCCAGGTAGCGCCATTGTCTTTTGAATAAATATATTGGAAGGGATAGGCATGCTCCAGCTGCTGCCAGCCCCAGAAAAGGTAGATCGTTCCGTCAATGTCGGTATATAAGAGCGGCGCGTGGTCATTCACACCTACGGCATTGAGAAAAATATCGGGCTGTTCCCATTCCTGTGCGCCATATCTTAATCTTACGCCAATCAACCCGGATTCGGCATCGTATTCGTGGTAGGTGGAATAAAATGATACCAGCAAGTCACCATTCGGTGCCACGCAGAACCCGGGAGAATGATGGTGATGCCTAAATAACGGGTTAAGTCCCATTGCACGGATTTCCTCCGATGTTGCATTATCGGGCGGCACAGGCAGCAAATGACGCTTGCGGAAATATGGTTTATCATTACCGATCCTTGATAACGGCCGATTTTGCTTTACATTCAATGACAATAGCGATGACGGATTTTTTCGGTTGGTGATTGGAGCATTTGAACAAACCACACGGAATCCGATGGGGTGCCTGCCAAAATTATTATACCTGTCCTCCTCAAAATGCCTGTAATTCGGCGGAAGGGCACAACGCATCCACAAATCAAGCGGATATGCATTATAACGTGCAGGGTTATCCAGATACCCGCCCCGTATAACTTTAAACCATCCGCTGTCGGGCCCGGCGGGATCCACCGCATCCTCTTCATCATATATATCATACCAGTCAAAGCACCATTCACGCAAGTGCATATCGCACATCCGGTCAATTCCTGTTGCAAAACTGTTTCTTGCACAATACTCCCATTCTGCTTCTGTAGGCAAGCGATAGGTCTTCTCTTCTTTTTCACTCAGCCACTTGCAGAAGGCATCGGCTTCATACCAGGAAACACCGATAACATAACCTTTATAGTTTTCAACATCGGGCCGACGATGGTATACTTCCTGGTAGAAAGCAGAAAACAGGTCGTAGGAAACCGGCTCCCGCGAAATATAAAAATCCTGCGTAAGGGTCACCTGGTGCACGGGCAAAGCATCAGGCCTGAATTCCCAGTCTCCGCCACCCATTTTAAAAGAACCTGCCGGTATATGAATCATTTCCAAACCATCCATTGCATCCACCTCCGGTTTATCCTTTGACTGCTCCCACCATGACTCCTTTCACAAAGTACTTTTGCAAAAAGGGATATAAGGCAAGAATAGGAACTGTTGCCACAATAATGGTCGCGTATTTCACCGTCTGTGAGATGGCATACCGCTCGGTAAATGAGTCTTCTACGGTCATTTCACTGGTTTGCATCTGAATCAGGATCTCCCTGAGCACCAACTGCAAAGGATGCTTGCTTTTGTCAGGCAGGTAAATCATTGCATTAAACCATGCATTCCAGTGACCTACACCATAGAAAAGCGCAATGACGGCCATCGTTGGCAGTGACAGCGGAATTATAATCCTGAACAGGATAGTAAAATCATTGGCGCCGTCCAACCTGGCTGATTCTTCCAGGCTCGCCGGGATACCCGCAAATGCCGTCCGCATGACAATCATATTGTAGGTAGAAATCAGCCCGGGCAATATCAGGGCCCAGCGGGAATTAATCAATCCAAGCCATTGAACCACCAGGTAGTTGGGTATCAATCCCCCGCTTATATACATCGTAAAAATGCAAATAAATGTCAAAAGGCGCTTCCAAAGCAGGTTCTGCCTCGAAAGAACATATGCGCCAAGGGATGTAATGAAAATATTGCACATGGTACCTACCAACACAACAAAGAGTGTGTTTCCATATCCGGTTGTAATATTGGGATTCTTAATTACCGAACGATATGAAGCCAGGCTGAAGCCTATCGGCTTCAGAAGAATACCATGATGCCCTAAAAACTGCTTTGGTTCGCTTAATGAAGCAAAAACCACGTAAACAAAAGGATAAATTGTAATTATTATCATGAAAATCATGAACAGTATATTCAATGTATCAAAAATATAATCCCAGACTGATTTTTTATATATTACCAAAATACTTCCCCCCTACCACAAACTGTACTCATTAACCCGTTTACTCAATGCATTCGCAAAATAAACAAGGGTAATATTAATAACCGAGTTAAACAACCCTACTGCCGTGCTGAAGCTATAGTCAAAATCAACAAGACCTTTACGGTATATAAAAGTAGAGATGACATCGGCAACTTCATAGGTGGTAGGATTATACAGCAGGAATATTTTTTCAAACCCAACACTCATGAGTCCGCCTATTTTCATAATAAACAACACGATAATGGTAGGCAGTATTCCGGGTAATGTAATATGGATGACCTGCTGGAACCGGTTGGCGCCATCAATATATGCCGCCTCATATTGTTCTGTGTCAATTGATGTTAATGCTGACAGGTATACAATACTACCCCAACCCACATTTTGCCAGATTCCGCTGGCAACATATATGGGCCTGAAATATTTGGCTTCCATCAGCAGGTTGATCCTTTCTCCGCCCAGCAGGACGATAATATCATTGATAAGCCCGTCCTTCAGACAGAAATCCAGGATCATGCCGCAGATTACCATAGTAGATATGAAATGAGGCAGGTAGGTAATGGTCTGTATTATTCGCTTAAAATACTTGTTTTGGATTTCATTAAGCAGCAATGCAAAGATAATGGGTGCCGGAAAACCAAATATAATTTCCATGAGACTGATTGTAATGGTATTTCTTACTGTCCTGCCAAAGTATATACTGTTAAAAAAACGCCTGAAATTGTCAAAACCTATCCATGGACTGTTAAATATTCCCTTTGAAGGGGTATAATCTTTAAAAGCCAGCGTTAAACCAAACAGCGGAATATAGTTAAAAATAATGTAATAAGCGAGAACAGGCAGAAATAAAAGATATACCGTCCTGTTCCTGATAAAATCCTTTTTTATTTTGTACCACAGCTGATTGTTATCATTCATTTTTTTTGAAGCTACAATTTTCAAAAAGTCCACTCCTTTGACTGCATCTTTAATTCCATTTTACCTGCCAGGCAGGCTGACTGGATTGATTTGCTGCCACATCAGTCGATATAAATGAAACATGATTAGTTGCAGAAAAAATCTGCAACCAATCATGTTAAAGCATATTATACCATTATCTTCTTGAGTTGTAGCGAGCCAATGCAGCCTCCTGAATGGCAATTGCATCTTCAATGCCCATTTGCTTAACCTTGCTTACAAACTCGTCGAACTTGCTTAATGGTTCTTCACCGATGATGAACTTTAAAGTCATTTCATCCACATAAGTGGTTATATCCGCCATAATATTGGAGTATTTTGCAGACTCATCAACACTTAGTGTAATGGGCGGAATCAGGATATCGCTTGTGCCTGTCATCCAGTTCTCCTGAATCCGTTTCTTTTGTTCAGTATTCAGGTTTACCTGCTCATAGAAGCGTATATCCCTGGCATTGGGATAGTTTACAGGGCCAAAGCAATATCTGGCTATTGCTTCTTCCTGGTTATAACCTTTTGTATTTTTCATGACCAGATCGGTAAGTGTCGGATATCCATTAATAAACTCATAGCTTTCGCCTTCAATACCGAAGGTGGTTAGCATTGAACCATCAAACGAGTATTGATAATCCAGCCAGCGGAGTGTTTCCTTCACATATTTGTTTGCTGAAGTAATGGCGGTTGCACGGGGATTTGCACCTGAGTCGTCAACAAGGCATTGGTAGCCGCCAGGACCTTTTAAATAAGGAATGGAATCCAGGTCAGATGTGGGATCGGACTCTAACAAAGCTTCTCTGGACATTGTCAAATCAGAACCCATGGAGCCAATGGTAAAACCTGCATCCGAGCTTATGATCAAAGGATTCTTGGCATTCAGTACGGGATAATCACTATTGATCAGACCTTCGCTGTACCATTTGTTCATTGTTTCCAAATAGGTCTTAAACTCTTGTGTTATAGGACCATAGACAATTTTTCCGTTTTTCATGTGCATGGACTGTCTTGTTCCAAAGGATCCTGCAATGGCCTTGATACCGATCAGGCTCTTGTCAACAATAAATGGAATAACATCATCTTTGCCATTGACCTTTTGCTCTTTAAAGGCTTTCAGGACATTATACAAGTCATCGATGGTCTTCGGTTCCTCCATGCCCACTTTTCTCACCCAGTCCATACGGATATAGGGACCTTTAATGGAGAAATTAACAATTTTCCCTGTGTTCCAGTCGTAGTTGAAATTGATAAACTGGAACATGGTTCCGTCGTCAAGCATGGTATTCATACGATATTCGGGATTTTCATCCATAATTTTCATATAATTGGGTGCATAGGTTCTCAAATCTTCTTCACTGAGCGGAATAAGAACATTGTCGCGAATAAGTGCTTCAGGACCGCCTTTTGCATTTCCGAAAGGCCAGTTAATCATGTCGGGGAGATCCTTTGATGCAACCATCAGAGCAAATTGCTCGTTACCGCCGGTTGGGTGAATCCATTCAATATGAATGTTGGTCCTTTTTTCCAGTTCTTTAACCGCTTCCACATCGGCATAGGAAGCCATTGTTGCAGACATCGCGCCGTTGATGTTGATAAAGTACCTCAATGTGATTTTTTCTTTAGAGATGGGAAGACTTAAATCCACTTCTTCCTTCTCTGCTTTTTGGGTGACTTGTGGCTCCGGCGTAACTTTGGCCCCGGAATTCTGTGATGCCGGCTGACATCCTGCAAGCATTGACACTGTCATTACAGCAGTAACAGCCATAGCTGCAATTCTTTTTGCTGCTTTTAAATTCATAATAACCCTCCCAATTGTTTTTTTATATTATTGAATCTATATATAGATTCCAGGTTAACAACGGATATTTCAGGTCATTTTAACTTGGAACTTCATTGCATCGATTTGAGACAGCTAAAGTATAGCAAATGATCAAATTGCTATTCAATGTTCTAATCCAGTGATTATGGACATATATCCGATGATCAAAAATTGCTTTTTATATTCATTTTCTGCTGTACAAATAAAAAACCGTATGATTAATCAACATGATTGAGTGTATATAAATATATTTGCGATGTATTCCCAGTTTTTGCAAATTGATAATTACTCCACATACAGGGTTTTGTCAGCTTTCTGTAATCATGGTGAAGATTTGGGGAACAGCAGCATAACCACCCATGCCCCTGCCAGGGTAAATGTCACCAGGACAACAGAATATGATCACTGAAAAACTGTATAATAATATCAAATATCAGATTCATCTTTAAACGCAGATTGGGATTAATTCCTTAAACAAACGATATGACAGGGTTATGTCATTAATTTCAAATATCCTCAAGACGTATTTCGAACCTGTCAAAATGTACCGGCTCGAAGAACTGATCGTCATTGAAGGTTGTCCATCTGAACCTGGCAAACTCCCTTGTATTTTTTCCAAGCCACATCGGCACAGAAATACCCATCTTTTTGCACAATTCCACAAGGGATTGCTCCAATTGCTTTTGAAACTTTCCTTCCCCGATTAATTCAGACTCTTCTTCCATTAATACTGCAGTTCCTTTGTATATTCTTCCTGTTAATTTCACCTGTCGTCTCCTCAAAACAAATTAATTTATACAATATATATCGTAATATGCTGAACCTATTCCTCTGAATCTGGATTTTCGCCCGGCAAATCTCCATAACAGACCTCCCAGAGGTAGAGCCCCTGTGGAGGCGCGGTAATTCCGGCCTGTCTCCTGTTCTTTCCTTCCAGGAGCCCGGATATACTCTCGGCAGGCCTTTTACCCATCCCGACTTCAACCATTGTTCCTGTCATAATACGGACCATGTTATAAAGGAAACCGCTTCCTGTTACGGTGTATTCAATCAAGTCCCCCTCCACTGTCCACCCGGAGTCGTAAATATGCCGTTCAAAGTTCTTCACATTATGCCCGCTTGCACAGAACGCCGAAAAATCATGATACCCTATGAAAAGGGATGCTGCCTTTTTCATGCTGCCGATATCAAGGGGTACGGGTATGTGCCAGGCCCGTTTCTCCATGATTGGTGAACGGGTGGGCCTGTTCAGTATTTTATATTTATATGTTTTTTTTACGGCTGAAAATCTTGCATGAAAGTCATGTGGCACTTCCATCGAAGATATTACCGCAACACTTGGAGGAAGGACGGTGTTTAGTACTATGGAAAATTTATCAGCAGGTATTTTCGATTCGGTATCAAAATGGGCTGCCTGGCCATAGGCATGTACACCCGCATCTGTTCTTCCCGATCCCGTTACGCTTACTTTTTCACCGGTTACCTTGAAAATGGCCTTTTCAATCTCCTCCTGCACCGATGTCAGGTTTTTCTGAACCTGCCACCCGTGAAAAAATGAGCCGTCATACTCTATAACCAGCTTGATTCGTCTTAATGGCACTGGTAATCAACCTTTCATATTCCGCCTTGCAAGCCAAGCACCGCCGCACCGATAATACCCGCATCATTTCCCAGTTCTGCTTTAACTATCTGCGCCTGGGGAACATTATCCTTTTTATAGTACAGGTTTTCTTTAACAACTTTTCTGAGCGGCTTTAGAAGAGTTTCCCCTTCCTTGCTGATTCCGCCCCCTATAACTATTTTCTCGGGCTGCATGAAAACCATGATGTTGGCTATTCCTTCGGCAAGGTATCTTATGTATTTGTCAACCACCTTTATACCCGTTTCGTCACCCAGCCGCATTGCATCAAATGCCGTTTTTGCATTAATCAGATCAAGATTCCGGTTGACAAGCCTGTTTATTTCCGAGTCGGGGTTTTCTTCAGCGGCAATCCTGGTCTGACGTATCAGTGCGGTTGCAGAAGCATATGCTTCCCAGCAGCCTTTTCTTCCGCAAGTGCAAAGCTCGCCGTCAAAAACAAGCAACATATGGCCTATTTCACCTGCCATTCCATTAAACCCCGCGAATATGCGCTTATTTATAACAATACCCCCGCCTATGCCGGTACCAAGGGTTATTGTGACCGAATCAGACACGTCCTTTGCCGCACCTGCCATGCTTTCGCCCAATGCAGCACAGTTGGCGTCGTTGTCAATAAAAACCGGCAGAGATATGTGTTTCTGCATTTCCTCCACCATCGGCACGTCATTGAATTTAATATTGTTGGCATACAATAATATCCCTTTTTCCCTGTCGCATACACCGGGGCTGCCAATGCCTATGTACCCGATATCACCGGTTGTCAGGCCCGCATCGGCAATAAGTTTTTTCGTAAGCTCAGCCATATCCCTGATTATTTCAGGGTATTCCCCGGCTCTCTTGGTTGGTACGCTGCCTTTTGCGATTATTTTTAAGTCATCGCCTACTATTCCGGCAGCAATATTTGTTCCTCCCAAATCAATTCCAACATAATACATAAGGTCCCCCTCCAGGCCTGTTTAATCATTTATGAAATTAATCCATCGTCCTACCGATGTAATAATATTATATCAAGGCAGGGAAATACGCAAGTGATTCATAGGCAACTCCAAATTCCTGTTACTATATGGTTGCTTTTCAGAAGTGCCTGGTACTTCCGGGCAGCTTATAATGTCAAACAAGGCGCCGGGATGGCTTGTGCCATAATCAGTATAGCCGGGGAAGCCTGTGAATAAAAAAAAGTTATTGAGACTTCCGGTTTGTTTTGGGTAATAATAAAATGAACGTATGAAGCAGCATGGCAAATAGAATTTGCCGCCGGAAAAAGCAATTACTTTATATAAAAACCCGGGAGGGCAGGATGATTAAGGGTAAAAAAGTTTTACTAAGAACAATTCGCGAAAGAGAACTGGATATTGTTTATGATCTTATTTGCGACATTAACAATAAAGGCAGGTACTGGCACCTGATAATTCCATCCGAGAGAGATTTCAAGAATGAGTATTACAGAACCGGATTATGGAGCGCAAATGAAGGGCGAATGCTTATCATGGATTTGGACGATGAGAATTATCTCGGTGAATTATTGTATTTTAAAGGGCTTGACTATCAGTCGGGATATGAAATAGGCTATGAACTGTTTCACCCGTCATATTCGGGCAAGGGTTACATGAGCGAGGCCCTGATGCTTTTTTGCGCATACCTTTTTGCCTGCTACCCGATAAACCGTGTACAGGTCAACTGCATGAAGGACAACATAGGAAGCCGTAAAGTTGCCGAGCATTGCGGGTTTACCTATGAAGGCACAATGCGCAGGGCAACCTTCCATAACGGAAAATATCATGATTTGGATCTGTTCTCACTATTGCGGGAAGAATGCCCCACTCTTGATGAAATTCTCAATAAATAGACAAATCCAGGCATGTTTCCCTTTGTTGAATATAACTTTTACAGGGTGGAAAGATAATATAACAAATCAATTTGGAGGGGATACATGCCTTTTGATATCATTTGGAAAACTGCTGTAATGTATCTGGTGGTTGTTGTATCCATGCGGCTGATGGGCAAAAGGATGATTGGCGAGCTGCAGCCCTTTGAACTTGCAATTGCCATTATGATCTCTGAGCTGGCGACATTTCCGCTGTCCGAAAAGGACGGTAATTTGTGGTACGGGATAATATCAATCGGCATCCTGGTTTTATGCCAGTTTCTTTTGTCATTACTGTCGGTTAAAAGCATGATTGCCAGAACGGTTATATGCGGACGCCCCCGGGTTGTAATCAAGAATGGAAAACTCATTGAAAAAAATATGAAGAAGGAATTATATACAATAAATGATCTGCTGGAGCAGCTTAGAATTTTAAATATACAGAATATATCCGATGTTGAATATGGTATTCTTGAAACAAACGGACAGCTGAGCGTAGTGCTAAAATCGCAAAAAAGGCCGGTGACCCCTGAAGACCTTGGAATAGAAACCAAATATGAAGGTCTTTCCCTGGATCTTATCGTTGACGGTGTTGTTATATCACATAACCTGAAACTTGCAAAACTTGATATGGACTGGCTTTTGGCCAGGTTGAAGGAAAACGGCTGGAACAGTCCGGGGGACATTTTTTATGCCTATATTGACAGTGAAGGCAAATTCTACTTCCAGCCTAAGCTGAAGGCTTCAAAAAACAGGATTGTAAATTCTTCTTAGCCTTTTCATATCAAAAAAGAGGTTTAATCAACATCCTCTTTTAATGGGAGCCTGTAGTTTTTACCCGTTCCTTATCGGTATTTTCAATTAAATATTCTGCAACCTTGTTCAGCATTTCCAATTCGAGCTTTTTCATTTCAACCGGTGACAGTATATTCTTCATTTCATCCGGATATATAAAGCTCACTTTCGGGGGTCGTCTTATCACTTCTACATCAGCATTCTCCACTTTAACATCAGGCCGGTAAACCGACACCTTAAGGCGGAAAACAGGATCCAAGCTTCTCTCCCTGACTAACTCTATTGAGAACATAATACAAACACCCCTTTTTATCGGACTATATATATTATATCGAAAAATCCCGGGGAATCCTTATGTTCAGGTTTATGACTGCAAGGCTATGATTTGTTCCTCCTGTTAAGCCTCATTTCACGCCGTTTGGCTGCCTTTTCAAACTCTATTTTTTCTTCTTCGGTATTAAGACACAAGGAAGGAACCTGGGTGGGATTTCCGTTTTTATCAAGAGCCACATAGGTAATATACGCCTCGTTGGATTTTATTACGTTTCCTGTTATCAAATTTTCACAGTACACGTCCACCCTTACTTCCATTGAAGTATTTCCAACCCATGTAATTCTTGATTTAAGGCAAACCATTTCCCCAACTCTTACAGGGTGCCTGAAATCCAGGCTGTCAAGCGCTGCAGTGGCAACAACGCAATTGGAGTGCTTTGACGCTGTCAATGCACCTGCGATATCAATCCAATGCATCAGCCTTCCGCCCAAAAGGTTACCCAGCAGGTTGGTATCATTCGGAAGAACCAGTTCGGTCATTTCCACCAAAGAATCCTGTACTGATTTACATGGTCTTTCTTTATTATCTGTCATGCGATCCCCCATTCCATTCATTTTTATTTATATATACCCACTTATTAATCAACGATGCAAAAGCGGTGACAATTTTTTATATATCAGAATCGTTATCAGTGACGACAGGAATCCTTTCAATATGTTAAAAGGAACGGTGGCAAACAGTATAAATGTATATATGTCGGTTATCCGGGAATTAACCTTGGTTCCCATTTGTACTATTGCATCAATGGGCATCTTGAAAGCAGCGGCATACACAGGCAGCAGGACGTATATATTCATTAAAGCCCCGAATACCGCCATGGTCACCGTACCGGCCACCAGGCCTACAACTGCATTTTTACGCGTTTTTTTCATTTTATATATAACCGCAGCCGGTACAATAAACGAGCATCCTATTAGAAAATTTGCCAGCTCGCCTACCCCGGCGGTTATGGAACCGTCAATGAAAAAGTTCAACAGTATTTTTACGGCTTCAATAACAATACCCGCCACAGGTCCCATCGAGAATGCTCCCAAAAGAACTGCAACCTCGCTGAAATCAAGCTTATAGAAACCTGGTGCAAAAAACAGCGGTATCTCAAAAAGCATCAGCAACGATGCCACCGCTCCCAGAATTGCTATTTTAGCAATAGTTACTGTTTCGAGCCGGTTACTTTTGCCTTCGGTTTTATTTACCAGGTTATGTTTTGATAAATCAGCCATATTTTCCTCCTTCACCGTATATAAATTTGGCTAAGCTTTATTGCCGGTATTCAAAGTTTCTTTATCCGCGGGTCCCGCTTCGGGATTATTATCAAATGCAACGAAATCAATTTCTTGCAGCTGCTCGCACCGGCCCAAAAGCTAAATTTTGCGCAAAAAAAACCCTGAAATATAAAACTTCAGGGCTAGTTTCCCGCAACAGAAAAACACTTCTTCTCCCATCCAGACTTTAACTGTCGGCTCCGGACTTTAACCGGATCAACCTCCACGAGGCTCGCGGGCTCTCAACCTTTGTTGATTACCGCCGGTACGGAATTTCACCTGTCCCTGAAGAACCATCTATTCAATTATTATCATCCCAAAAAGCCTTAATGAATAGCTTCAACCATGGTTTAGCAATATTCATCTATAGTTAATATACCATAATTTTGATATGAATTCAATAGTTCAGGAAAAATTATATAAAAAGCTTTATTCCCCGATTATTTTAATTAGCACCCTTTTGTCCCGCTTTCCGTCAAACTCGCCGTAAAATATCTGCTCCCAGGTACCGAAATCAAGCTTCCCGCCGGTAACGGCCACAACCACTTCCCTGCCCATAATGGTTCTTTTCAGGTGGGCATCGGCGTTGTCCTCATAGCCGTTATGCGCATACTGGCTGTATGGTTTTTCGGGTGCCAGCTTCTCCAGCCACCTTTCAAAATCCTGGTGAAGTCCCGGTTCATCGTCGTTAATGAATACGCTTGCCGTTATATTCATTGCATTCACCAGGCAAAGCCCTTCCTTAATCCCGCTTTCCTTCAGGCATTGTTCAACGCTTGGGGTAATATTGATAAAAGCCCTTCTTGAAGGAGTATGGATTACCAGCTCTTTTCTGTATGATTTCATTAACATCACCTGTTATTAATTATTCTTAATTAATTATAAACGACTGCTGATTTCTTTCAACCGTCTTAAATATTGCCCCGTATACGAGTTTGGATTTTCTGCAACCATTTCGGGCGTACCCGTAGCTATAACACTGCCTCCCCCGTCCCCGCCTTCGGGGCCAAGATCTATTATATAATCAGCTGTTTTTATTACGTCAAGATTATGTTCTATAACAATTACGGTATTGCCGGCATTGACAAGCTCCTGCAATACATTTATCAGCTTGTGCACATCGGCAATATGGAGCCCCGTGGTAGGTTCGTCAAGAATATAAAGCGTTCTGCCCGTGCTTCTTTTGGACAGCTCGGTCGCAAGCTTGACCCTTTGTGCTTCACCGCCCGACAAGGTGGTTGACGACTGGCCGAGCCTGATATACCCAAGGCCAACCTCCTGGAGAGTGCTGATTTTTCTGCTGATACCCGGAATGTTTTTGAAAAATTCCACCGCTTCATTAACGGTCATATCCAGGACATCAGCGATACTCTTTCCCTTATATTTAACCTCAAGTGTTTCCCGGTTATACCTTTTTCCTTTGCAGACTTCACAGGGAACATAAACATCGGGCAGAAAATGCATTTCTATTTTAATCAGGCCGTCACCCTTGCAGGCTTCGCATCTTCCCCCCTTAATATTGAAACTGAAACGTCCCTGGTTATAACCACGCATTTTTGCATCATTTGTTGCTGCAAACAAGCTTCTTATCTGATCAAACACACCTGTATAGGTTGCGGGATTTGAACGGGGGGATCTGCCTATCGGCCCCTGGTCTATTTCAATAACCTTGTCAAGATTTTCAATACCCCTGATTTCCTTATGGGCTCCTGCCTTGGTTTTTGCCTTGTTAAGCCTGGCGGCAAGCTCCTTGTACAAGATCTCGTTTATCAGGGAGCTCTTCCCCGATCCCGATACACCGGTGACACATATAAACAAGCCTAAAGGGAAACTGACGTTAATGTTTTTAAGGTTGTTTTCGCATGCACCTATTATTTCCAGGGTTTTTCCGTTGGGCTCCCTTCTTTTTTCAGGCACCTCTATGGTTTTTTTGCCGCTTAAGTACTGGCCTGTAATAGAGTCGGGCGTATTTATGATATCATCCAGTGTACCCTGGGCGACAATATGCCCTCCATGTACCCCTGCCGCAGGCCCCATGTCAATAATATGATCAGCACACCGCATCGTATCTTCGTCATGTTCCACCACAATAAGCGTATTCCCGGCATCCCTGAGCTTTTTCAAGGCCGCCAGCAGTTTGTCGTTATCCCTTTGATGAAGACCTATGCTGGGTTCGTCAAGGATATACAACACGCCTGTCAAACCCGATCCTATTTGCGTAGCCAGCCTGATACGCTGAGCCTCACCTCCTGATAATGTGCCTGCCGAGCGTGACAATGTAAGATAATCCAACCCGACGTTAACAAGGAAACCCAGCCTGGCATTAATCTCTTTCAGGATTTGGGCTGAGATAAGTTTTTCCTTCCCGGTAAGTTCCAGTGAAGAGAAAAACCCGATACATTCCTTTATGGACATTTTAGTGACTTCTGCTATATTTTTTCCCCCTACGGTAACTGCAAGGCTTTCCTTTTTCAGCCTGTCGCCGTTGCATACATGGCATGGAATTTCTGCCATATATTCCTCGTAGTAATCCTTCATCATATCAGAGGAAGTTTCGTTATAGCGTCTTTCCATGCTTGTTATCACGCCTTCAAACGGTGCGTAAAAGGTTCCGCTCCCGTTTTCACCCCTGTCGTAGGTTACCTTTATCTTTTCATTCCCGGTGCCGTATAATATGATATCAAGTATTTTCTTCGGCAGTTTCCCGACAGGAGTGTTAATGTCAAAATCGTAGTGCCTTGCCAGGGCGACAAGGATTGAATAACCGTAGCTGTCACTGTTGGCAAAATTCCAGCCTCCGGCGTTTATCGCTCCTTCTGCAAGGGATTTCGAATAATCGGTAATGACCAGGTCGGGATCAATTTTACGAAAAGATCCAAGGCCGCTGCAAGCCGGGCATGCGCCAAACGGATTATTGAATGAAAACATCTGCGGGGTAAGCGCTTCTATGCTGATACCGCAATCGGGGCATGCGAAATTCTGGCTGAATAATATCTCGTTACCTCCTGTAACATCCACCAAAAGCAAACCGCCCGACAGCCGGAGGACTGTTTCAACCGAATCGGTAAGCCTTTTTTGAATGCCGGGCTTAACAATAAGCCTGTCAACAACAATTTCAATTGAATGTTTTTTATTCTTCTCCAGTTTTATATCATCATTAATGTCCATTATCTCCCCGTCAATGCGCAGCCTTACAAAACCGTTCTTTTTCGCATCGGCTATCAATTTTCCGTATTCTCCCTTTCTGCCCCTTACTACAGGTGCAAGAAGCTGTATCCTGGTACCCTCTTCCAGGGACATTATGCTGTCCACCATCTGATCCACCGTTTGCTGGGCTATTTCTTTTCCGCACTCGGGGCAGTGGGGAATTCCGATCCTTGCATAGAGAAGACGGAGATAATCGTATATTTCGGTTACCGTTCCCACCGTTGACCGGGGATTACGGCTTGTGGTTTTCTGATCTATCGAAATTGCGGGGGACAGCCCTGTTATATATTCCACATCGGGCTTTTCCATAAGCCCAAGGAACTGACGGGCATATGATGACAACGATTCAACATACCTTCTCTGGCCTTCGGCATAAATGGTGTCAAAAGCCAGCGAGGATTTGCCCGAACCGCTTAAGCCCGTAATGACAACCATTTTATTACGGGGAATTTCCACGTCTATATTTTTTAAGTTGTTCTCACATGCACCTTTAATAAAAATACTGTTATTCATTGGTATCCGCTCCATGTCATCAAGAATGTAATCCATGCGACCGCCATTTAAACCCGTCACAGTGCATTATGCGGTACTGGCAGTAAAATGTTCATTGCGAATAATATATTTACCAAATTTTAATGTACAATAACCTGTAATTGAACCTAACACATTATATCAAAACATACATAAATATGCAAACATTTGTTCGGTAAAAATGCAGTTAATTTTTTGAAGGAATATGAAAATGATCATGTCATGAGACAGGCTTGCGGGAAAAACACCTGTATTCTTTGCCGGGGTTGGCGGCTTTGAATTGATTTCTGCTCAGGTGATTATATTAAAACGGGTGCTTTTGAATGAGCACCCGTTTGATAATTAAAGAAATTGATATCAGGCATCCTTTCTCCAGCCCAATTGACAATAATGAACCGGATTTCCAGGTAAAACGGTTATCATATCTTTTTTTCGGGTTTTCCTGGTTTTTCTTAATTCTTTAATTTCAGAGATTTGAGCCGTATAAAACATTTCCGGTAAATGATTGCTGATATTATTTATTATATTAAAAAACCAGCTTTTAATTTGGGTTTCCATAATAATCCTCTCCTTTTCCTTTTACTCAAGTGATACAGTTCTCCATTATTGCCATTAATTCCAACTCTGTTCAAAATGTTCATATCATCATACCTTCCTTTATCATTTTCTTTTCGTTCTGCCTTCTTTTCTTTTTATTCTTAAGCTCATTTTCCTGTACTCTCGTTCTTGGATTGATGCTCCATTCATTGCGTATTTTTTTCATATAGTCAAAAGTTGTTTTTTCCTTCTGCATACTACCATCTCCTATCGAACATCCAAGCTCACCCGTTCATGTAAAACCATCTGCTCCGCATTACAGTTTTTTCGCATCAAAAAAGCACGCTCCCGCGTGCTGTTATTTCAAGTTTATAGTGTTGTAATGCAACATGGTTACAGCCTGGCCGCTTAGAACGCACCGGAATAACATCCGTTCCGGCTCAGGGTTATACACTTGGCAATATCACCCCGACAGCAGGCTTTATGTATTCCAGTACCGAATATTCAGTTAAATAGAATCACCTTTCCCAACCTTATAGACACTTACAACACTCCTTTCACATTTTATTGCTTACAAAGCAAAGGCTCAGGAATTCATCACCTGTTCCATTATAAAAGCAGCTTCATTGCCATGTCAATGTAAAGAATGATTATATTTAAATTTCCACATTCCCGGTCCTCACTCTCCGGAGGTATTGGTCAGTAATGTCCATTTGCGGCTCCTGCTTAAGGATATATCAAATGCTCCTGAAACTTCGTAGTATGACTTAAGGATAAACCAACTTTTCACTTTAATGGCCGGTCAACGTTCTCTACTCAATGGAGCATTTGATAATATCCTCGCGGCGTATGGCGTATTTTTCAGGAAAGAACGCTTGCGACGCTCAGTCCTTTATTACTGCTTTCCTGACCAGCAGCCAGCTTAATGCTGTAAATATTCCAAACAGGATCATGCATGACAGCATGCACATAAAAGGACTTCCGAAAGCTGATTGAATAAACCTGCCAAGACTTGCGAAAAACCTTCCTCCAAGCAGAAAAGCATCAAGTAACGGCAGAATAACAAACAAAAGTGCGGGAACACCAATTGATACGGCAGTTTTTTGAGTCCTGTTCATCCGGTAATATAGTGTGGTTATAAAAAACCCCATGGCCGTACAGGCAATATAGATAAAGAAGCACAATAAAACCGATACAATAAAGGTTCCGATACTGTTTATATGCCTTCCGTACGCCATTTCCATGATTCCCGCCGAGTAAATGCCGCTGTTTATTACGGTAATGCTTCTGCTTAACAATGAAAGAATACTGTCAATAAACGCCATTAAAATGCAGATGGCCAATGTACATGCAATATGGCTTACAAGCATGGTTTTCCTTGAAATTCCGTTCTGCATGAACATCCTGAAGGTTTCCTTGAAGGAGTTAAGCCCCAGGACAAACAGGAAAATGGCAGATGCAAGCTCCAATCCACGGATACTTCCCTGGATTTCAGGATTATTTCTTTTTGTTGCCGAAAATATAAACATAAATGCAAGGACACATACAATCACAATGTAAAAAATCAAAATGGCCTTCTTATTATCGTATAACCTGTATTTTACAGCCGCTCTCAGATTCATTACTTTATTCCTCCTTGCGAATTGGTCAACTGGATGAATAATTTCTGCAAATCTATTTTTGCAATTTCCAGGTTGGATGAAATGGCTTCATTATCAGGAATTCCTTCTATATAAGCAGTTTTCAGTCCACCCAGGGTTTCACAGGCCAATACCCGTTTCCCGGATATATAGCCGTCCACATCCGAAATACGTCCTGAGACGCAGTAATATTTGGATAAAAGAGATTCCCTCGATTCATTCCTGATGATCTCACCATCCCGGATAATAACCACTTCCTCAACAATTGCCGAAACCTCATCAATCAGGTGCGTGGAAATAATGAAAGTAGCAGGATTTTCAGCATACTGTTCAATTAAAATCCTGTAAAATAAATCCCTGTGGTTTGCATCCAGCCCTAAAACGGGTTCATCCAGCAAAACATACGGAACATTGACGCTTAATGCAGTAATCATCTTAAATATTGAACTGTATCCTGTAGATAGGGATTTGATTTTGCTTTCAATGTCCAATCCGAACTCCCTGGACAGCTTGACAGCTCTTTCGGTGTCAAAACCCGGGTAGAACTCTTTTGTCCATCTGAATGCATCCGATACCTTCATACCTTCCGGATAATAGTTTTTTTCACTCACCATGTAAAGCTTTGAAAGCGCCTTGTCATTCTCGGCAATAATCTCACCGTCCAGTGAAACATTTCCTTCATCGGCAAAGGTTTTTCCCGTGATTATATTCAGTAGTGTAGTTTTTCCTGCACCATTTCTTCCCAGCAGTCCGTATATTTTACTTTCACGAAATTCAATGCTGACATTTTTCAAAGCCTTGACGTCCCCGAATCTCTTTGAAACATTGGCAACTTTTATTCCGCTCATTTCTCAAACCCCCTTTCAATCATTGCTATAATGTCATCCTTTGACAGGTTCAGCCGCTTAGCTTCAGTAGCAAGTTTTAAAATGTACTTGTCGTAAAATTCCTTTTTGCGTTTTTCCCTTAAAATTTCCACTGCTCCGGTCGATACAAACATTCCAATTCCTCTTTTCTTATAAACGATACCGTTATCCACCAAAATATTAATTCCCTTGAGGGCCGTTGCCGGGTTAATCTTGAAACTGACAGAAATTTCAGTCGTGGAAGGTATTTGAGACTCTTCGGGAAAGGCTCCCGACAAAATCGCATCTTCAATCTGTTCAGCAATCTGTATGAAAATGGGTCTTTCGTCTTCAAAATTTACCTTCAAGCCATTTCCTCCTTCCATAATACGTCATCTGCTAATTACTTAATTGGTTGATTGGTTAGTTACTTATATAACTAACTATATCACAAAAACGGCAATTGTCAATACACAATTGGAATAATTTGATTAACATGTCCTGCATAAACGCATAAAGCCTGTTAACCCCGCATTAAAAGGTAGTAGAAGGACTGAAAGGTATGAAAAAAAGGCAATCTCTCAAATTTGGTGTCGCTTTGTAATTTACTATTCCTCCTGATTTGCATTTATGTAATACGAAAACCGCCAAAGATATTTAAACCCATGGCGGTTTTGCAAATCCGGCAATATGCCTGAACAGACTCGGATATATATCAGGCGATATTCATCCTGGCATTAATTTATTTAACTTTTTCAAATATATATGCCTGGCTCGCATCAGAGGACTCTGTCCAGAGTATTATATTGGTGCCGTTTTTCATGCTTGCACCTGAGATACCTGCATAAAATCCTTTGCTGTCCATGATTCTGTAGGTTCCATCTGCCTGTTTTGCTATTGTAAAGGTTGAAGCAGAACTCGATTGGGTGATTATCGCACCCTTCGACCCGCTGCTGTTCCACCACTTACCCGAATGAACACACTGAATTTTATATTGATTACCACCTACATTGGTGATTCTGAATTTTTGATTATCATTACCGGTTTTGGTATAAATAATAAGCTTTGCACCATTTTCTTTGCTTGAACCGGGAACATCAATTGCAAAGTTTTTGTCTTTGGAAGATTTGATAAAGTAAATTCCATCTTCCAGCTTATCACTGCCGGTTATTGTATCTTCTGAAGGACTGGTATCCGGCGCTGCCCCGGTATAGGCCACACCGGGCTGGATAACTGCCTGCCCTGCCTCACCGTCCCAGTACACATTGAACTGTGATGCCGTTCCGGAAAGCTTCTGGAGTATTCATACGCAGGGTATAACATACGGGAGGAAATATCGAAACCACCTACACATCGGAATTCTACTTGCTTTCGAGGGATTAAAACTACGTCCGTTTAGCATATTTTTATTTATTTCTATATCTATTTTTGAACACAAAAAAACCGCCAAAGGTATTTAAACCAATGACGGTTTTGTAAACTCGCAAACAAACTTTGTAAGTTTGAACAAACTCGAGTGTAAAGAAACAACAAATACTATCTCTTTGAGAATTGCGGTGCTTTTCTCGCCTTTTTGAGACCGTATTTCTTTCTTTCCTTCATTCTTGGGTCTCGGGTTAAGAAACCTGCCTTCTTCAGTGCCGGACGGAATTCTTCATCGGCCTGCAATAAAGCCCTGGCTATACCATGACGGATAGCGCCTGCCTGACCTGTAAAACCGCCGCCTGCCACTTTAACAACAACATCGAACTTGCTTTCGGTTCCTGTAAGTGTCAAAGGTTGTTTTGCTATAACTTTCAGGGTTTCAAGCCCAAAATAATCATCAAGAGAACGATCATTAACTGTGAAATTTCCTTCGCCAGGAATAAGTCTGACGCGTGCTACCGAGCTTTTTCTTCTTCCGGTTCCATAATACTGTACTTTTGCCATCTAAATACGCCTCCCCTTCATTAAATATCCAGTTTCAGAACTTCAGGTTTCTGTGCTTGATGGTTATGTTCTGATCCGGCATAAACTTTAAGCTTTTTGAACATTTTTCTTCCAAGACTGTTTTTAGGAAGCATTCTTTTTACAGCCAGTTCAAAGGCCTTTTCGGGTTTTTCGGCCAAGAATTTGCGGGCCTTGACTTCCTTAAGACCTCCGATCCACCCGGTATGATGCCTGTATATTTTCTTGTCAAGCTTATTTCCGGTTAAAATGACCTTGTCTGCGTTAAGAACTATTACAAAATCACCGGTATCAACGTGGGGAGTATATTCGGGCTTGTGTTTTCCACGCAGTATCTTTGCAACTTCGCTGGCTGCACGGCCCAATACCTTGCCTTCAACATCAACTACATACCATTTACGTTCAATGTTCGATTCATTTGCCATGAATGTTTTCATGTGAATCCTCCTTTATCTGCTTGATTGTATCAACTCCCTGACCTGGGTTGTTATCCAAAGTTCAGCTAAAATAAAAAACCGCTAACAAAAGCAGCGGTTTTTATTTTAATACAGCACCGGGAATATGTCAAGAAAAAAATCCGGTAAATTTAATATACCTCTTGTATTCTCTCTATTTTTTACTTATTTTCTTGTTATCTCTCGTTTTTTCAGTTTTCATTTCAATTTTGATTAAATCCTTACAAACTCAAGTTTATCATCTTTCAATACTATTTTTACCGAATCACCTTCATTTATCCTGCCTTCCAGCATTTCTTCAGCCAGTTTGTCTTCCACCATGTTCTGAATTGTTCTTCTTAAAGGCCGTGCCCCATAAACCTTGTCATACCCCTTATTTGCCAGGAATTCCTTTACTCCGTCGCCGACAGTGAGAGTAACATTCGCGTTCTTCATCCTCCTTGCCACCTCATCCAGCATAAGCGAGGCAATATCGTTAATATTCTCTTTTGTAAGCGGGTGGAAAACAATCAGCTCGTCAACCCTGTTGATGAATTCCGGCCGGAATGTCTTCTTCAATTCGTTCATGACATTCTTTTTCATGTCTTCATAGTCTTTTGCTTCATTTTCAAAGGCTGCGCTGAAGCCAAGCCTCTTTGGCTCTACTATGTCCCTGGCTCCGATGTTTGATGTCATGATAATCACGGTATTTCTGAAGTCCACAAGCCTGCCCGATGCATCGGTCAGGCGGCCGTCCTCAAGAATCTGCAGAAGTATATTGAAGACATCGGGATGAGCCTTTTCAATTTCATCGAACAAAACAACGGCATAGGGTTTTCTCCGCACTTTTTCTGTCAGTTGCCCGCCTTCATCATACCCGATATAGCCCGGAGGCGAACCCACAAGCCTTGATACGGTGTGCTTTTCCATGTATTCCGACATGTCAAGCCGTATCATATGGGATTCGTCGCCAAACAAAGCTTCGGCAAGAGCTTTTGACAATTCTGTTTTTCCGACACCGGTGGGTCCGAGGAAAATAAATGAGCCAACAGGCCTTTTCGGATCCTTTAATCCAACCCGTCCTCTGCGTATGGCTTTTGCCACCGCTTTGACTGCTTCCTCCTGCCCGATTACACGCTTGTGCAGTATATTTTCAAGGTTCTTAAGCTTTTCGGCCTCTTCCTGGGCAAGCCTGCTTACGGGAATTCCCGTCCATATACTTACCACCGCGGCAATCTCCTCTTCGGTTACCGATTGTGTTTCTGTCTGGTTCTTCATTCTCCATCTTTCCTTAAGAGAATTCATCTGCTCTTTCAGTGCATTTTCCTGGTCACGGAGTGATGCAGCCTTTTCAAATTCCTGGTTTATTATCGCATCCTCTTTCATTTTGTGCAGCTGCTCGATTTTCTGCTCCAGCTCTTTCAGGTCGGGAGGTGCGGTAAAGCTTTGCAGCCTTACTTTTGAAGCAGCTTCGTCTATCAGGTCTATTGCCTTGTCGGGCAGGAACCTGTCGGTAATATACCTGGTTGAAAGCCTTACAGCCGCTTCTATGGCTTTGTCGGTTATCTTTACATTGTGGTGGGCTTCATACCTGTCGCGGACACCCTTCAGGATTTCTATCGCCTCTTCCTGGCTGGGTTCTCCTATCTGGATAGGCTGGAAACGCCTTTCAAGCGCGGCATCCTTTTCAATGTACTTACGGTATTCATCGTGCGTTGTAGCACCTATTACCTGTATTTCCCCTCTTGCAAGCAAAGGCTTCAATATATTAGAAGCATCAATTGCGCCTTCAGCGGCACCCGCACCTACAATGGTATGCAGTTCGTCTATAAACAGGATTATATTCCCTGCATTCCTTATTTCCTCAATGGATTTTTTCAGGCGCTCTTCAAACTCACCACGGTATTTCGCACCTGCCACCATTGATGAAAGATCCAGGGCAACCACTCTCTTGCCTTTCAGTATTTCAGGAATGTTTCCCTCGATAATTTTCTGTGCAAGCCCTTCGCATATGGCTGTTTTTCCCACTCCGGGCTCGCCTATCAGGCAGGGGTTGTTTTTCGTACGCCTGCTGAGGATTTGTATTATTCTTTCAATCTCCTTGTCCCTGCCTATAACGGGATCGATCTTCCCCTCTCTTGCCATAACGGTGAGATCTCTTCCAAACTGGTCAAGAGTGGGCGTTTGAACATCTTCTGCCCTTGGTTTGTTCGCAGCAACTGCTGCAGGTGTATCTTCCTGAAGCATCGTTACCAGGTTGTCATAAAGTTTATTTATATCCACACCAAGCTCCATCAGTATGCGAACCGCCACGCTTTCTCCCTCCCGGAGAATTGCCAGCATGATATGCTCGGTGCCTATAAAGTTCTGCCCCAGTCTTCTTGTTTCAGCGTAAGACAATTCCATGACCCTTTTTGTCCTTGGAGTATAGCCTGTCACCGGAAGGCTTCCGTCACCTCTTCCCACAATGGACAGGATTTTTTCCATCACCCGGTTTTCGGTTACGCCATTGGAGACTAATACATTTGCCGCGATTCCTCCGCCTTCTTTGACAAGCCCCCAAAGGATGTGTTCCGTTCCGATATAATTATGCCCCAGGTTAGCTGAGCATTCCTTTGCCAAGTTTAAAGCCTGTGCGGCTCTTTGAGTAAATCTGCCGTAAATCATACTACCACCTCAGTTATTTTTCTGTTTGTTCAATATTTCCCTGACAAGTCTGGCACGAACTATGTCACGTTCATTTGCGTCCAAAATTCTTCCTTCTCTTTTCTGCAAGTTGCCGGGCTGTACCAAAAGTATCAACTCATTGATGCTTTCAATGCTGATACCTTCGATAATACCCATATCAACACCCAGCCTCAGATCTGAAATCCTCTTCAGACATTCATCGGTATTTATAATCCTCGAATTCTTAAGAATTCCGAATGAGCGGAAAACCCTGTCCTCCAGCTGGTACCTGTTCTGGTTCAGCAAATGCTGCCTTAAAGATCTCTCCTGTTCTATAATCTGCGAAGCTATGTTTTTAATACTAAGTAAAATATCTTCCTCGCTTTTGCCGAGGGTTATCTGGTTGGAAAGCTGGAACATGTTGCCCGATGCCTCGGTGTTTTCTCCATACATGCCCCTTACCGCCATTCCAAGCTTTCCCAGGGCTTCAAGAACGGGTTTTATATAACCTGTCATTGTCAATGCCGGAAGATGCATCATTACCGAAGCCCGAATGGCTGTTCCGATATTTGTAGGACAGCTGGTCAGGTAACCTATATTCTCATCCCACGAAAAATCAATTGATTCAGAGAGGAGATCGTCTATACCGTTACAAATTTCCCAGGCCTCGGAGAGCTGCATACCTGTAGCCAGGCACTGGATTCGCAGGTGATCTTCCTCATTGATCATAATTGATATCCGTTCGTCATTGCTCAGAAGAATACCGCTTATACGGTTGGTTTCCAGCAATTCCTTGCTGACGATATGCTTTTCAACAAGAACGGCCTTTTCAACAGCATCAAGGCTTGTAAAATCAATGTATGCAAAACTCTCTGCCATTTTCTGGTTTCCGTTGAAGAGGGCGTTCTTCGTCTCCTCAATAATTTTCTTTTGCTGGTCGGGTGTGGTTTTGTGCGGAAAGGGATATTTCCTGAAATTCCTGGCCAGTCTCACCCTGCTGCTTATAATTACATCCGAATCGGGTCCCTTATTTATATACCACTTGTCCATACCATCACCCCTCGCTTTCCTGCAGGCTTTTTTCCAGAACCTTTATCTTATCGCGAATCTGGGCGGCTTTTTCATATTCCTCATTTTGAATGCATTTCTGGAGTTCTTCCTTAAGGCTGCGCAAATTGTATGCATCCCTGATTTTTCCTGATATTTTTCCCGGTATTTTTCCATGATGCTTTACATTTCCATGAATTCGTTTCAGCATTGTCTGAATGCTGTCATTGAAGGCATCATAGCATTTCGCGCATCCAAGCAGTCCGGTTTTATTGAACTCTTCAATGGTCATACCGCAAAAGCCGCATTTCAATGTTGTAAAAGGTGTCTCTTCAATGCCGACCGGCTCGTCCATTCCCATTATTGCAGAAAAAAGCTTATGGATATTTATCTTAAGGTCATTGTTTTCCCTTGCACACTGTTCGCATACGTACATTTCCACCTTTTGCTGGTTAACTATCCTTGTATAATGTACCGTGGCTTCTCTTTTTTTGCATAACTGGCACAACATCACCGGGACCCTCCCTTCGCATAGCTATATCTATTAATTACCCAGCATTTTACTTATTGTACCATTAACCCGTATTACTTAATCTATATTACCAAACTCATCAACATATTTTTCAAAATATTCATTCTTACTTCATCCCTTATTTCAGGAGACACTCCGGCCAACGCCTTGTCGGACGTGGCAGCTTTCATAAGCCCCGCTTCCTGCTCGTTTATTATGTCATAGTCCACAAAATTCTTTATAAATATTTCGCACATATGCTGTGTAAGCTTATCACCCAAAGAAGCTATGATATGCATCAAGTAGTCTCCGGCAGATTGGGTATTCAGTCTTCTTATGCTGATATAACCACCACCGCCCCTCCTGCTTTCAACATAATAACCTTTATCAGCTGAAAAACGGGTGGATATGACATAGTTAATCTGTGAAGGGACACAATTAAAACGGCTTGCAAGTTCATTTCTCTGTATTTCTATTGCACCGTCCATGTCATCCATCATTTCTTTTATAAATGATTCAATTAAATCACTTAATCTTGCCATAGTATCACCCACTTTTTATTTTCATTTGACTTTCTCTGACTATTATTATACTTTAATAATTTTATTATTTCAAGGGTTTATGTTTTTCCGTATTCGGCCCGGCCATTTTGTCCCGGTTGTATAAATATATAAAAAAAGCCGCCGCAGCAGCTTTTAAGGTGACTATATTCTACTTGCCCGATGTTTTTCACGAGCTGACATCTTCCGTCGATGGCGCATTCTCCGTATCTGATCTTACCGCACTTTGTGCCCTTTCCCCTGTGTTCTTTCTGTTCAGGCTCTTTATAATCTTTTTGGCAAAACGGTAAACGATCCATCCTGCCAGGATCAATACAAGCAATACCGGAATCGCCTGAATGATGAAAATCAAAAGATCTCCGAGAGCGTCAATGATGCCGGTTATACTCCTGTTAAATGCATTTTCAACCCTGCTCCAGTAAGTATTTCTTTGACTTTTTGTCATTTCATCGGGGTATTTTTCGGTCATTCTCACATATATCGTTGAAAGCTCCACCAGATCGTTCCATTTGTTCAAAGTGCCGGTAAGCCTTTCAATTTCGGTTTGAAGTTCGGTCATTCGTGTCCTTGTTTTAAAAATATCTTCGGGTTTTGTAAGCGAGCGCATGTATTCTTCAAGGTACTCATATTCAATTTTCAGAACCTTAAGCCTGCCTTCTGTGTCAAAATACTGATCTGTTACATCGGTGCTGTAAATCCTGTCATCAATTACTTCACCAAGCCCTTTTACATCGTTCAGTATGGTATCAAAATGCCGTGCATCAACGCGAATCGTTATTTCCCCTGTAACCCGGGACCTTCTCTCGTTCTCATATGTATAAAAATCACGATGGATATTGCTTTCGGATATATAACCTATACCTGTTATCATTGCCTGCAAGTTGCCGTATGCGACATAGAAATCGTCCACTTCAACCGACAGGTTGGCATTTCTTATAACTTTCCTCTGTGCCAGGATATCAAGTGATGTACCTGTTCCAGTGCTGCCTGACGATGTACCCGTAAAACCAGTTCCGACAATTCCCTGTACATCCTGGGCAACAACCGTGGATTTTTCCGATTCCGCTGAATTACCATAGTATGCTGCTTCACTCTTGTTTACATTCTCGGTGAACCTGACAGCCACACTTCCATCGTTCTTATAAGCGCCAGCCATTGGAGCTTCAGCTGAATAAGAACTGGCGGCTGTTTGTGTATTCTTTCGCGACGAGCAGCCCGTGATCGTGCTTAACACAACAACCAGTGCCATAATGGCAACAAAAACCTTTTTTATTCCGTTCATTTCAATATCCCCCTTTTACTTCCGGATAATTTCAAGGTTTGTTACATTTTACATCTTTATAGACGTATTTTTCCTTTACCCGGTTCCCTGTAAAAAAAGAGGCAGGTTGATTTCACCCGCCTCTTTCATATTCATTAGGTTAATATTGATACAGGAAAACTTGCCGATAAAAAATTAATCTTTTCCAAAACCAAGCCTTACAATCCTGTCACACAACTCCACATATGAAATTCCAACCGCAAGAGCTTCCTGGGGCAGTAAGCTCGTAGGTGTCATCCCCGGCAATGTATTTGCTTCAAGGCAGAAAAACTCCCCTTCTTCGGACATGATAAAATCAATACGCGAGTAACTTCCGAGGCGGAGAACATGATGCACCTTTAATGCCAGGTCCTGCAATCTGCGGGTATTTTCTTCGGACAGTCGGGCGGGACAAATCTCCCTGGCGAGTCCGGCCTGGTATTTATTTTTATAATCGTAAAAACCTTCGCCGGGTATGATCTCAATAACAGGCAGTGCACTTCCGCCCAGGATTCCCACCGAAAATTCCCTTCCTTTGACCATTTTCTCAACAAGTACGTTTTTTTCAATACTACGGGCATAATCCAATGCGGCATTTAACTGTCCTGCGTCTTCCACAATGGAAACACCGATGCTCGAGCCCGCGCTGCAGGGTTTGACAACACATGGCAATCCTACGGTTTCAATTATGTAATCCCCGGACACCGATTGATCTGCAACCGTCCAATCGGCTGTAGGAATTCCCGCCTGGCGCATCAACCGTTTTGCAATGTCCTTGTCCATTGCAAGCAAACATCCGATATACCCCGTTCCGGTATAACGAATCCCGATGGTATCGAAAACCGCCTGCAGCTGGCCATTCTCACCCATAGCCCCGTGCAACGCAATAAACACAATATCAGCCGCTTCACAAAGGGATATTACATTTGGACCTATCAATGCCTTCCGGTTGTTATTCCGTTTGCGAATTTCATCCAGGTCGGGTTCCTTGTCCGGCACTTTGTACGAATATGGAGTACCTGTTTTGTCCTCGAAAAGGCGGTCTGTCTCCCCTGTATATTGAATCCCCTCATACACATCAACCATAACTACACGGTGTCCTGCTTCACGCAGCGCATTTGCAATCATGCCCCCCGATGAAAGCGATACATCCCTCTCTGGGCTTAATCCCCCTGCCAAAACCACTATTTTCATACCGATCAGCTCCAACCGAACAGTTTTGTCTTCACCGGGCAATTCCCGGTTACCAATAACTATTTTATTTCCAGCAACATTTTATCATGATTACAAGACAACATATAAGGGTATAAAAATAATTATTTATTTTCTCCGGGATAATGTTATAATTAAGGGAAGTATGTTTAGGGGGGGTACTTGTTGAACAGAAAAAAATTATATTCCACGAGACCATTGCGGGATTTGAAGGACCTGCTCAGTCAAAGCATTGAGTTATTCGGCAATCGCCCGGCATTTGTCAAAAAGAGTACCGACGGTGTCTTGTCGGAAATCACCTATAATACTTTTGGAAACCATGTGAAAGCATTAGGCACTGCTTTATTGGACCTCGGGTTGAAGGGAAAGCCTATAGCGGTTATTGGAGAAAACCGGTACGAATGGTGCGTAACCTACCTGGCAGTGGTTAACGGAGTAGGTACCATTGTACCTTTGGATAAAGAATTGCCTGTTCATGATATAATTAATCTGTTGCAGCAGTCTTCCGCCGAAGCGGTGGTATTTTCAGGCCGCTGTCTGAATACAGTAAAGGAAGCCAGAAAGACGGTAAACAGCGTTTTGCATTGGATATGCATGGATGATGCCGGCGAGGAATGGTCAATTCCTTTTTCCGGGCTGGTTGCAAAGGGCGGGCAAATTTTGGCTTCAGGATCAAACGAATTCGACAACCTTGAAATTGATCCGGACCGTGCCGCGATATTACTGTTTACTTCAGGCACTACAGGATTTGCCAAGGGCGTAATGCTCTCCCACAGGAATATTTGCACGGTAATTACAGGTGTGTCGGCTACAGTCAAGGTAACACCCGATGACAGGGTTTTGTCAATACTCCCTTTGCATCACACATATGAATGTACGTTAGGATTTTTAACCATTATATACAGCGGAGCCTCCATAGCTTTCAACGAAGGGCTGAGGCATATCGCGAAAAACATGAAGGAATACAGTCCTACTATTTTGGTTACAGTGCCGCTCCTATTGGAAAATGTTTATAACAAGGTCTGGTCCCAGGCCGGGAAGCAAAAGGGCATGAAGGGTAAATTACTATTTGGACAGGTTATCAGCGGCTTCTTATACCATGTTTTAAGGATTGATATCCGTCGCAGGCTGTTTGATCAAATCCATGAGAATTTCGGCGGAAAGCTCCGCTTGTTTATTACCGGAGCTGCGGCAATTGATCCTTCGGTATCAAAAGGGTTAAGAAAATGGGGATTTTCGGTACTCCAGGGATATGGTCTTACCGAATGCTCTCCCCTTGTAGCAGGCAATCGTGATAATGCATTTCGTGACAGTTCTGCCGGAATTGCAATTCCCGGTGTTGAAATGAAGATTCACAATCCTGACAAAAAGGGTATTGGTGAAATTATCGTTAAAGGTGCAAATGTTATGCTGGGTTATTTCAACAATCTGAATGAAACCCGGCGTGTGCTTGTTGACGGATGGTTCCATACCGGTGACCTGGGAAAAATCGACAGGAAGGGTTTTCTCTATATTACAGGTCGCCTGAAGAACGTAATTGTTACGAAGAACGGAAAAAACATATTCCCGGAAGAGCTTGAAAGCTATATCAAGGACAGTCCGTTCGTCGGTGAATGCATTGTCTATGGCGAGCAGGATAAAGAATCGGGAGAAACCCAGGTCAAGGTACAGATTTTCCCGAACCTTGATGCCATACGGGAAAAGCTTAAAAATGTAAACTTAAGTATTGATGCAGAAGAGATCAGGAATTTAATACGGGAAGTGATCAAGAATGTCAACAGAAGGCTCCCGTTATACAAGCATATTCGTTTTATCATCCTTCGGGACAGCGAATTTGAAAAAACAACCAGTCAGAAAATAAAGCGCTATTCCCAGCAGCTTTCATGTGTAAAGGTGGAGTTCCCGGTATAGTATTTTCACTGCCGGGAGGTGTTGGATTGCAGTATACCCGGAGAACCCGCGGAGTTTCAGGTATAATATTTCCACAACCCATGCCGTGTGCACAATAAATAAAGGATTGGTGTTGTTATCTGTTCCGGGCAATAAATTGCAATTCCACTTGCCGGCCATGTTTAAAGGGCTGCAGCATAAAACCTGCTGCAGCCCTTTTTTATTGAAACCGGGATATATATTATTCATCAGCTTCTTTATTCTTCTTGGCTTCTTCAATGATTTTTTCAGCAACATTGGCAGGAGCTTCTTCATATCTTTCAAACCTGATTGTAAATGAACCCCTGTCCTGTGTAAGAGATCTCAAGTCGGTGGCATATCCAAGCATTTCAGCTTCAGGAACTTCGGCTATAACCTGCTGCATTCCTCCATGGACCGGATTCATACCAAGAATGCGTCCCCTGCGCTTGTTCAAATCGCCGATAATATCTCCCATATAGCTGTCAGGAACCAGTACTTCAACATGGGAAATGGGCTCCAGGATCACGGGATTAGCCTGCGGCAATCCTTCTTTATATGCAAGGTTTGCAGCAATCTTGAATGCCATTTCCGACGAATCGACAGGGTGGTACTTACCGTCAACCAGTGTTGCCTTCAAGTTAACAACGGGATAACCTGCCAGTACACCCTTCTGGATACTTTCCCTGAGTCCCTTTTCAACTGCCGGGAAATACTGCTTCGGTACGGCACCGCCGAATATCTTTTCTTCAAATACCAGGTCTTCTGTCGGTCCGGGTTCAAACTCAATCCATACATCTCCGTACTGGCCGTGTCCACCGGATTGCTTCTTGTGCTTACCTTCCACCTTAACCTTCTTCTTGATGGTTTCACGGTATGCAATCTTGGGTTTAACCAAATCAACCTCTACTTTGAACTTGGATTTAAGCTTGCTTAAAATCAAATCCAGGTGCTGATCCCCTATACCCGATATAATGGTCTGCTTGGTCTCGGTATTCTGCTCAACCTTGAAAGTGGGATCCTCTTCCATTAAACGTGTAAGTCCGGTGCTGATCTTTTCCTCGTCTCCCTTGGTTTTTGGCATAACGGCCATGGACAGCATGGGCTTCGGGAATACTATTTCAGGCAATATAACAGGCTTTTCCTTGGTGCAGAGGGTATCGTTTGTCTCTGTAACCGTCAGCTTCGCAACAGCCCCTATATCGCCTGTAACAAGGCGATCGGTATTAATCTGCTGTTTACCTTTAAGCAAGAACAGCTGGGCAATCTTTTCCATCTTGTCTTTCTTTACGTTGTAAACAGTTGAGTCGGATTTTAAAACCCCGGACATTACCTTGACATACGAAATCTTACCTACGAACGGATCCACGATTGTTTTGAATACCAATGCCGACAATGATTCATCAGGATTGGTGGCAAGTTCAACAGTATCATCACTGTTGGGTTTTTTAGCATTTACCTTTCCTTTTTCACAGAAAGCGGGTATATATTTAACTACTGTATCCAGTAGTGATTTCACTCCTGCATGATTGACGGCCGAACCGCATAATACCGGTGATATTTCACCTGATTTGATACCTGCCTGCAACCCCTTCAATATTTCATCCTCGGTAAAGGTTTCCCCGGAGAAATATTTTTCCAGGAGTTCTTCATCGGTCTCGGCTACAGCCTCAATAATACCTTCACGATATTTTTCAACCACATCTGCCATTGCAGAAGGTATATCTGATTCAACCACATCGTTACCTTTAAAACGATATGCCTTCATGGTTGCAACATTAACGATTCCTGTAAAAGCCCCATTTTCCATAATGGGCAATTCAAAAGCAATAACATCTTTCCCGAATTTATCCTGCAGCTGTTCAAAAACTTTAAAGTAATCTGAATGCTCTTCATCGATTTTACTGATAAAGAACAACTTCGGAAGATTAAGCGACGATGCTTCATCCCATGCTTTTTCGGTTCCAACCTGTACACCGTCTTTTGCGCTTGCAAGAATAATTGCGCCATCTGCCACCCGTAATCCCTGTTTCATTTCACCAACAAAATCAAAATAACCGGGAGTATCAATAATATTAACCTTATTACCTTGCCATTCCAAGGGTGCCAATGCCGTGTTGGTGGTTATATGGCGTCTGATTTCCTCAGGATCGTAATCCATAACGGTATTTCCACTGACAACACTGCCAAATCTGTCGGTTGCCTTGGCATTGAACAACATCGACTCGGCGAGTGTTGTCTTGCCCACCCCTCCGTGGCCTAGCAAGCAAACATTGCGTATTTTATCAACGCTATACTCTTTCATAACAATTCCCCCTTCATTCTAGCCTGTGTCAGCAGGCAGGATTGCTTCAAAATAAACTATCAGGTTTATTAAACGAAAAATTGCTTAGCAATTTCTAAACAATATTAACGAGGCGAGCGAATTTTCACACCTCCTGGTGAAGGAAATTATGTATTCCCGGCCAAAAAAGTATAAAACCGGCTCAATTCTGTCAGACCCTACAACGTATTATACCAAACTTCACAACTTGTTAATATAGAAAAAGAAATTTTTTGTATCAAAATAATAAACTTTTCCTTAATTATGGTTGCAAAAGCATATTGATAGTATATCATGATCCTTTATATGGTTTCCAGTAGTATATGTTGGAACGGTTTATTTCCGGTTTGCCGTTGTTTTGCAGAGGTACCGGATTGCAATATCCATCTGTTGATCCTGCCTACATATGCAGGGCCGCCCATCTTTACGCTCATAACTGCCCTTGAAGAATGCCTTCGAAATTTATTGCTCTTCGTCGGAAAAATCACCCTAACACCCGCTGTTATGCAAGCCTCTGATCAGTAGCGAATTTTTGCAGGTGCTTGCCTTTTCCTGAAATTTCTAATAAAATATAATATAATTTATCCGGAGGAATAACTTAAATAGAAAGGGTGATACTCATGTCCTTGCCATACAGAGATGTTTTAAAAGGCATTTCCCCGTATGTCCCTGGAAAACCTATAAGTGACGTTCAGAGGGAACTTGGCCTTACCGAAGTTATTAAGCTTGCATCCAACGAAAATCCATTCGGATGCTCCAAAAATGTTGAGAAAGTGCTAAAGGATTTCCTTTCCGATATAGCTTTATACCCTGACGGGAATGCTACAGTCCTTCGTGAAAAGCTTGCCGCAAAGCACGGTCTGAAACCGGAGCAGTTTATTTTCGGGGCGGGCTCAAATGAAATCATAACATTCATAGCCCAGGTTTTTTTGAATCCCGGTGATGAATCAATTTATGCCGATCCTTCGTTCACCTGGTATGACACTGCGGTAAAGATGTCGGGCGCAAATCCCGTAACAATTCCGTTAAAGGATTATTCCCATGATCTCGACGCTATGAAAAATGCCGTTTCAGACAGGACAAAAATAATCTGGATATGTAATCCCAACAACCCAACTGGTACAATAGTTACAACACAGCAATTGGATAATTTCCTGGAATCGGTACCCGGAAATATAGTAATAGTACTGGACGAGGCTTATTATGAGTATGCCAGGGGGGATGTTTACCCTGAAACCGTTCCTCTTCTTGAGAAATATCCCAATTTAATAATCCTGCGTACATTTTCAAAAGCTTATGGCCTGGCTTCTCTCCGGGTTGGCTATGGAATGGCATCAGGTGAGATTGTTTCATACCTTAACCGTATCCGTCCGCCTTTCAATATAAACACTCTTGCGCAAATGGCAGCTGCTGCGGCACTGGACGACCAGGATTTTGTGCAGAATACGGTAACTGAAACAAGGAAAGGCCTTAACTTTTTATACAATGCCTTTGACGAAATGAATCTTCACTATGTTAAATCATATACCAACTTTATTTGGGTGGAGACCTGTCTGCCTTCAAAAGAATTGTTCGATAAGCTTTTGCGTAAAGGAGTTATAATCCGTCCGTTCATGGGCAACTGGGTAAGAATAACCGTTGGGACCAATGAAGAAAACAACAAGTTAATCTCGGCTATGAAAGAAGTTCTTTAGTATGACTTCTGCGAAAACCAGGTCTTCGGCAGTAGTTATTTTTATGTTGGTGTAACCGCCCATTACCATACGTACCTTATACCCCAGCCTTTCCGCAAGAACCGAGTCATCTGTGCCGCGAAATCCGTCAAGAACCGCTTTTTCGTGAGCATCGACAAGAATATTCCTGCGGAAAGTCTGAGGTGTCTGTATGGTCCACAGCATCGAACGATCAGGTGTATGCTCCACGTTAAGTTCCTCGTCAACCTTCTTGATGGTATCCTTGACCGGTACACCCACACAGGCCGCTCCGTCTATTAATGCAGCATCAACAGACCTTTGTATTATATCTGCTGTTACGAAAGGTCTTGCACCGTCGTGGACAGCAACAATTTCCGAGCCGGGGCTTACATGGCATAGCCCGTTGAAAACCGACGCCTGCCTGTCTTCCCCTCCTTCAACAATTGCAGTTATTTTTTTAAAACCATAGGGTTTTAAAACCGAATCGACAAAAAAACCGTTATCATTTTTATTAATGACTACAATTATTTCGGATATGCACCCGGCTTTTTCAAAGGCTTCTATTGAATAAGCCAGAACCGGCTTACCGTCAAGCATAAGATATTGCTTGTTTATTTTTGAGTTCATCCGGCTTCCTTTCCCCGCTGCTACAATTATTGCCGAAGCCTTGTTATATATTGCACCCATCGGAATAACCTTTTCTTTTCTTTATTTAGCCATTGACAGGTTGGCAGTTTTAAATTTTGCAAATATCATTCTTCCTGCAGAAGTCTGAAGCACGCTGGTAACTATCACATCAACCTCATGCCCTTTGTACTTGCATGCCCCTTCGACCACCACCATGGTTCCGTCATCCAGGTATCCAACACCCTGTCCGTTTTCCTTCCCCTCTTTAACAATTTTAACAGTCATCTCTTCGCCAGATACAGCAAGGGGTTTCAGCGCGCTGGACAGATCGTTTATGTTCAGGATTGAAATACCTGAAATTGACGCGACTTTGTTCAGATTATAGTCGTTGGTGACAATACACGCCTTTTCATCTTTCGCAAACTGCATCAGGCGCTCATCCACCTCGGTGGATGAATCGTATTTTGTTTTTATAATCTTAACCGGAATCCTGGAATCATTTTTAAGACCGTTTAATACGTCGAGCCCTCTGCGTCCCTTTGCCCTAATCAAATCATCATGTGAATCGGCAAGCCGCCTTAATTCCTCAAGCACAAAATCAGGAATAATAAGCTCCCCTTCAATAAAACCCGTACGGCATATATCCAAAATCCTGCCGTCAATTATTACGCTTGTGTCAAGTATTTTTCGCACAAATCCTTGCCTTTTCTTATCCTCGAGTATGTTTTCATTCCTTTTGGACAGGGCCAGAAAAACTCCCAGACTGCCAAACAGGATATTTGTAATGATTGTCAGCGGAATTCCTATAATCTGGATTCTCATGAAAGCAACAGATAGCAGATTTGCAATAATAAGCCCTGCAATAAGCCCTCCTGCACAAATCATAAGCTCATATAACGAAAGTGATAATAAAAGTTTTTCAGCTTTTTCAACCGTTATTACGGCATAACTGACCGTTTTACCCCCCATTACCAGCATAAGGGCTCCAAACGTTACCGAAGCAATTACAATAATACATACGCCCGGGAATGAGTTCAAGCTTAATCCGGTTTTCATAAACACAAACCGGGTAACTGTATAACCAGTTATACCGCCTACTACGGCAAAAGCATACTTGAGAGCTTTCTCCAACATTAGACCGACTCCTGACATAACATGTAAAAATAATCTTATTATTCAATTTATAATGAGCCTTTGATTGCTTCTTACACCCTTATTCTATAATTTATTATATTTTCGATTTCGTCAGGTTCCATATTCTCGGCGAAGACCAGTTCGCTAATCAAAATCTTCTTCGCACTGTTAAGCATTTTTCTTTCACCTGTAGACAAACCCTTTTGTCTTTCGCGAATTATTAAAGTTTTTACTACCTCTGCCACATCAAACACATTTCCGCTTTTAATCTTGATCATATTTTCGCGGTACCGCTTGTTCCAGTTTGATGTCTGTTCAACATTCTTTTCTTCAAGGGAATTGAGGACCCTGTCTGCCACGGATTTGTCGACAACTGCTCTAATCCCGATGCTTCCGGCCTTATTTATGGGAATCATCAGCTTCATTTCGCCGAATGGCATTTTCATTATATAATACTTGCACTTTTCACCAAGAAACTCTTTTTCTTCAATTGATTCAATGACTCCGGCCCCATACATCGGGTAAACTATCTTGTCGCCAACTTCATACATGATTACACTCCTTCTTTGCATCCATACCCATATTTTAATCCAGTATATACATTAACCGGGAAATTCGCGGATGCATAAACCAGAAAAATATGTAATACAGCCAGGAGAACAATATAAATAGTGATAATGCAGTAGTATTCCAATTAATTCTTTTGAAAGCTAAAGGGTCAATTTTTAGTATACTACAAGCTCGCGCAATTGTCAAAATCTGAAACCGGCAGGTTGTTTTAACACGTTCAGCATATTGTCAAATGCTCCATCGGGTAGAAAATATTGACCGGACATTAATGTATAACCGGTTTATCCCGGGTCATACCATATAGTTTCATGAGTATTTTGATAATTATCCCTATGCAGGACCGCAGATGGATTTTGCAAAAACAGTTCTCTGAACAGCAGCGTCTGCCCTGATTTCTATACTTGGTGAATTAAGTATTACTTGTATATTTTTGCGATGAAAGCCTTGTTATGTTCAGCTGTTTTTATTTGACAAGTATGATGGAAAAAATTTATAATAAAGGTGATGTACAACTTAAATTGTGTTGCGGGAAATGAGGTGCATAGAGAGTGACCAAGCTGAAAAATAGCATTCTTGATGAATTCCAGTATACCTCCCAGGATCTTCTTATCCGAAATAAAAGCATACTCGATTCAATGACAAAAATGACCGATTCGTGTGCAAGGGTTTCCAGAACGCTGGTTAAAGCTGTTACCCAATGCGGTTGTATCAAGATATGCGGTGAAAAGCAGGAAATACCAAAACTAACAGACACTCTCGAAGAGGCCCAGGCCCATATGAAAACGCACCTGTCAGGTTCGCTATGTGAAAATTGCCGTGATCTGCTGGAAAAAGACATCGGGCGCAACCTTTTTTACCTTGCTGCAATATGCAACACTCTTGATTTGAATTTATACGATATTATTATCAAGGAATTAAAAAGGCTTAAACTTTTGGGAAAATACAGTTTGAGATAACGCGGGGTTGATATCATGCATGACACAATAACAAAGCAGTACCTGCTTACAACACAAGCGGGGAAAAAACTGATTGCAAAATCATTTGTTCATATTCCTGAAATTCAGAAAGCTTTAAAAGAGAAAACAATTGTTATCATTGCAGGAACCACAAACGGTTATATTGCAGAGGAACTGTTAAGTTATACCGGACAATCGGGTGATTTTACGGCTAAAGGCTTTTACCGCGGCATTACATTGCCGCCCGCATATGCAAATGATGCGCAAAAACCGGAATTCCCAGGCGATGTTGTCATTGAAAAAGGTGTTTATATAAAGGGTAAAACCATCTTTGATGTTGCGGATAGTCTGGATAAGGGTGACATAATCCTTAAAGGAGCAAACGCCGTTGACCTGGTTAACAGAAAAGCAGGAGTACTTATCGGCCATCCAAAAGGAGGCACAATCCAGGCAGCATTAACCGCAGTAATAGGTAAAAGGGCTGTATTGTATATACCTGTGGGTCTTGAAAAAAGAGTATACGGAGATATGGATGAGCTTGCAGCTATAATGAACTCACCAAATGCGGCAGGACCAAGATTGATGCCTGTTACCGGAAACATAATTACCGAGCTGGACGCCATTCATATTATGACAGGCGCGTCAGCACGTCTTGTAGCCGCAGGAGGTATATGCGGAGCTGAAGGAAGCTGCTATATTGCAGTAACAGGCAGCGAAGAGCAGGTTTCCAGGGCTTCTGAAATAATTGATTCGGTTAAATATGAACCTCCGTTCTCTTTATAAATAAGTACGAAAGGCAGGACATATATAAAATCCATCAAAACAGGAAATCAAGGGCTTCTTCCACCGTACCGGCAAACAACAGCTCTATCCCATCGGTATTGGTAACAGAACTGCTTTTATTTCCCGACGGCACCAGGCATTTTTTAAACCCGAGCCGTTTTGCCTCGATTATTCTTTTATCCACCTGGCTTACCGGTCTTACTTCCCCGGTAAGACCTACTTCGCCTATTACAACGGTATCAGGATCAACGGGCTGGTTTTTAAAGCTCCCTGCAATACTTGCGATTACTCCCAAATCGCATGCAGGCTCATCAATACGTATCCCTCCGACGACATTGACATAGGCATCATGATTAAACAATTGCATTCCTATTCTTTTTTCCAGGACAGCCATCAGCATGGTCAGCCTGTTGTAATCTATTCCTGTGGCCATGCGCCGTGCAATTCCGAAAACGGTCGGAGTTACAAGTGCCTGGATTTCAAGCAGCATCGGCCTTGTCCCTTCAAGGCTTGCAACTATGACAGAGCCCGGCTGGTCCTTGGCACGGCAATCCAGGAATAAACCCGAAGGATTGCTCACTTCTTTCAATCCCTGCTGTGTCATTTCAAACAGGCCTATTTCATTTGTAGAGCCGAAACGGTTTTTAACAGCCCTGAGAATCCTGTAGTTTTGGTGTCTTTCCCCTTCAAAGTACAAAACAGTATCAACCATGTGCTCCAATACCCTTGGACCTGCAATAGCACCTTCTTTTGTAACGTGGCCGACAATAAAAACCGTTATGCCCTTGCCCTTGGCAATCCTCATCAAGTGCCCGGTTACTTCGCGTACCTGGCTTACACTGCCAGGCGCAGAGGTCAGTTCTTCGCTGTAAACCGTCTGGATCGAGTCAAGAATAACTACCTGCGGCTTTATTTCCTCAATAAGCTTGTCTATATTCTCGAAATTTGTTTCCGAAACCATCAGGATATTCTCATTATTAACAGAAAGCCTCTCGGCCCTTATCTTAATCTGTTTAACCGACTCTTCCCCTGAAACATACAATACTTTAATGCCCTGTGACAATATGCCGCATATTTGCAAAAGCAGAGTGGATTTTCCAATACCCGGATCTCCTCCCACCAGTACAAGAGATCCGTCAACAATTCCACCGCCCAGCACCCTGTCCAGTTCCTGCATCCCGGTTTTGATTCTTTGTTCCGACTCCTTTGATACCTCTGTAAGAGGTATTGCCTTTGGAAGCGGCCTGTTGGTGATATTCCCCCTGCCTTCTGATTCCACTTCTTCTGCAAAAGTGTTCCATTGCAGGCAAGAAGGGCACTTTCCCAACCATTTGCGGGATTCATAACCGCATTCAGAACAAACAAAAATTGTTTTTGACTTCACAGATACAAAACCACCTTTGATTTTATTCCCGCAGGTATACCCAATTTATCCGGCTGGTTATTCGGGTTGTCCTATTCCGCCGTTTTCAATCAGCTCTTTCAATACCAGCACGAACATTGCATGGGACCATGTCAGCGGTATTACCCAGCATGGTTTTCCGTCATTATTATCCACCTGTTCGGGAAGAAATCCCAAATGTGTCGCACTTTTTACGCTCCAGTGGAAATATTCCCGGCCTTTGCTTATGTTACCCGCCTTAATATGATAAAGAGCAAGCCAGAGAGTTGAAACAATCCATGGATTTCCCCTGGCATAATTATCCTCGTGGTACCGGAATATCCCCCCGGCTCTTTCACAGTACAGTGTTTTTTCCAATTTTCCTGCGGTATTGCAAACCAAGGGATGCCCGGGATCAAATATATTGAACGGTACCACAGGTCCCAACAGGCTTATGTCCATTTTACCATCCACAGCAGATACTTCCCTCGTATACCCCTTCGGATTCACCCTTATAACCACGGTATTGGAAGTAGGCTCGTTTCCCCATGGATTAAGTTTAGTCCGTATGCTTCTTAAAAAAATACCGTTTTCATTATCCACGAGGTGATCCAGAAGGGCCTTTTTTATATTATCCGCAATGGCGCGCCAATGGTCAACCGTTTTTTTTGATACTCCCAGGTACTCCCCCATATTTGCTGCCGCATGAAAGCCTGCGATTACCGCTGCAGTGGAATAAGTATGCTCTCCCATCCTTTCTTCCCATATATCAAAGCTGGGAAGGGGCAAACCGGTATCGCCGTCAATAAACCTTTCAAGAAACGTACAAGCCTTTAGAACAGAAGGCCAGACCTTCTCCAGAAAACCAACGTTTTTTACATACAGGAAATGCTTCCACATTCCAAATAATATCGACCCCGTTTCATCTATCTGTATCCCCCAGGAAGGAGCAATGTTACCGTTCATGTGGTAACGCTGGTGCCAGAACCCTTCACTGTCCTGAACCCTTACCGCCCATTCATAAAACCGTTCGGAATCCTTGTGAAGTCCCGCCTCATTCAAGGCAGTTGTGATAAATGCCCCGTCCCTTCCCCAGCAATAAGCATACCTTCCGCACTGGGTAAAGCCTTCATCTATTTCGGGGGATGCCAGGAGGGCTCCGGTATTCTTATCCGACATTAACCTGAACAGAAGCAGCGATCTGCGGTAAATCCTGTCCACTTGTTCATTCCCGCTGTTAATATTAACACAGCTTTTTAAAAATTCGGCCCAATATTCCTTCGTAACGCTTAAAAGGTGGTTGTATCCAACAGCTTTAACGTTTTGCACCATATCCTTCAATATATTCATATTGCGGGAGAAAACCATGTACAGTGTTATACATTTTTCACATCCGGGCTCGATATTGCCAAAATCCCATAATAAAGCACCATCCGGAGACATACCAATGCTGTCAATTCCATTCAGCCTTCCTTCCCAGACGGCACGGAACGGGTTGTTTCCCACCTGGAATTCCTTGACCTCCATGTCCGATGCAATAGCCCAGCAGTTATCATGCCTGTAATGAATAAGGGAGTCCAGTTCGAAATCAAACATTGTATTTCCCATGTCAAAGGTATGGGATATAACATGGGATGCAAGACCCATACCCAGGTGTAAACTGCCGGTGCCTGTATTTAGTATAGTATACCGGCGAATTAATACATCCTGGTTCGGAACACAGAAATCGGTTTGGGTAACCTGTAATGATAACCTGTTTATTTTAACGGTTGTCTGCAAAATGTTCGTATCATCAATATAGGTTTGGTATACTTCATGATCGCCTTCGCTGAACCACATTGTACTGTTCGGAGTATTTTTGTCAAAAAAGCCTGTAAGCATTTTTTCAATGTGCTGCGGAAAATCTATTTCGGGCCAGTAAAGCCTTATAAGCTCTCCCGTTTCTGAAATGCACCCCAGCATGCTTCCATTTCCTATAACTGCATTGTTAATGTACGGTTTCCCCATAATATCCTCCGACAGAAAATTAGTACCGCCAGAATTATATCTTTTCCAACCAATCGACATAATTGAGTATTTCCCGTAAAGTCTCTATCCATTCAAATAAGGAAATTTCCGGCTCTTGCAAGTGAAGCGACTGTTTCCGCATTGCACAACAGCTCCGGCACAGACGCCGGGAAAATGCCGTGAATTTTGTCAATAAAGTAATGATTTAAAGCAATCACAAAAAAGGCCAGGTTGATTCCTGACCTTTCAGAATAAGTTGTCATTTTGGTGATAATTTTCGTAGCCGTTAACCGATTGCAACCGGCAACCATATTTTCATCTCGCCGAAGCCCCTGTTGTCCCATGCGAAGTATGGAATCAGCCGGACAGATACCTTCTCAAGCCCTTTAAACTTCATAGGCTGATATAGTTTTCCCGGATCGTACGAATCCCTCTTTATTTTCCATGCTTCACCTTCAAGGGCAACCAGCTTTCTGCCCGTGATTTCATATTCTGCAGGATGGTACACCCCGTCTATACCCAGCATTAAATCATCCAGCGTTTCAAGCCCAGTGTCATGGGATTCAATACAATATACAAGGGGTCCTCTTTCTACGGCCACCTGGTTGATATTGGATTCCACAAGGGGGTGGGCAACGGTTAACCGGACGGGCATGTCAAAATAAACCGTAACATTGGTTTTCAACGGCTCATCAATTTCCAGCGTAAAGTATGTTGAAGCATCCTGTACCGAAATTTTCTTTATAACATTGTTGTTTACAGATATAAACCCGTCTTCAGTCCAGCCGGGTATGCGAATATTGAGTTTAAAGGCCTTATTGTTCGCACCGGTGAATGAAAAATCTATCCTTCCGCAATACGGATAGCGTGTTTTCTGAACCAGCGTAAACGAAGAACCGTTTTTCAGGCTAATCCTTGCTTCATTTTCCCCGTACATTCCAAGCCACACAGTATCGTGAGACAACGCATATGCATATTCCGATGTTTCGGACAAAATCCTGGCCAGGTTCGGAGGGCAGCAGAAGCTTGATATATATTCCTTTCTCTCCAGAGGCCAGCACAAATCAAAAGGAAGCTTTTTAGCCCTTCTTTGCATGTTCTCGTAGAAAAACTTCCGCCCGTCAAGACTTATGGCGGCAAGGTTTACATTAAGCATTGTTTTCTCGATAATGTCAAAATAACATGCCTTCGGCTCAATTGAAAACATCCTGTATGCCCATAATACGCTGCCTACCGACGCACAGGTTTCATTATACGCCGTTACATTCGGAAGCTGATATTCATGCCCGTATGCCTGGTGCACCTTCTGATCAATCCAGAAATTCCCGTATGGTGAAACACCGTTATACAGTGCCCCGCAACCGCCGGTGACATATATTTTCTGTTCAACAAGGTTATTCCATACCCTGTGCAGCATGTCCAGGTAATCGCTGTCACCTGTCTCGGCATACAGATCGGCTACGCCTGCATACAGGTAATTGGAACGAACAGCATGGCCTACAATTTTTTCATGCTTCTTCAATGGTATCCTGTCCTGGTTGTCATCTGTACCGTCTTTCACAGAATCACGCAATTCAATTGATAATTGTGCAAGGTCAAGGAAACGCTTATCACCCGTTGTGCGGTACATTTCAACAAGCCCCATGTAATGCGAAGGGCAGACTGCGGTTTTTACCTCGCCTGTCCTGGCTGCTTCATGGTATGTTTTCTCCAGGTAGCCTGCGGCTTTAATTGCCACATTCAATAAACTGTCCTTTCCGGTAAGGCGTTTGTGAATGCATGCAGTGGTAAACAAATGGCCGAAATTGTATACCTCAAAATTGTTTATATCACCAAGGCGGGTTATTTGTTCGTTGTTAATCTCTCCAATTATCTGTTTCGTGGAGATGTAACCGTCGTCAAGCTGCGCCCTGCTTATTAAATCTATATATTCATCAATAGCTTTAAGCAGATCATCATCGTTGCTTTTGCAGGCCACATAAATGGCCGCTTCCATCCATTTGTAAAAATCTCCGTCACCGAAGGGGGTTCCGCTGAACTTTCCTTTGATTTCCCGCGCCGCTATTCTGAAGTTTTCCACAACATGGCTTATATCCGTGCTTTCAAACATTTTTCTTATATGCGGTATGGTATTTTTCGCAAGGACTTCAGATACTTCCGCCCATAAACCGCCGGTCCAGTTCACCGCATCCCATGGAAGCGGGCGGGTTTTTGCATATGGTGAATGCTCGGTATTGGTTAACATGGTTTACCTCCGTTCTTTAACTCCGCGCGCCTTTTTGAAATGGCTTCACGTGCTGTTATCCATCCCTTTTCAAAGGTGTTTCTGAATAACGCAACCGGACCAAAAGACTCATACTCGTCCGGTGTTATGGCATTTTCAAAATATCCTTTTCTGAAATCAGGCAGTTTATCAATCAGCTGATCAATAACCGAGGGCGGTGTTGGCATAAAAAACCGTTGGATGACAAGTGTATCCGAAGCATCCAGTGTTTCGCCCATCCCGGCCCAGTTTATCGTAACCGATGCCTCGGCACCGACCATTTCGGTAAAATGATGATTTCCCCTGGCACCGCCGCCAAGAAATTCAACAGGATACCTTCTTTCCCTGACCACCGAATACACTTTTTTTGCAGCTGCGATCCCGGCATGCCATAAGATGTCAGGTAAAATGTCTACATTGTTTTCCTTTACATAATTCCCCAGGTACTCGTCATAAATGCCTGCAATATGGGCAAGGTATGCGACTGGCTTTGTTTTCCCCTTTGTTGCCTCCAGGATGGCTTCACAGACATCTATGGCCTGGCGCAGGGCAAAAACTTCTGTCAGGCACAGGGGAACGCCTTCTCGGGCCAGAACCGAAATCGCCTTTATACCTTCAGGTACAACAGGAATCTTGATCATCACATTCGGGCCGTATTTCCTGGCTATCTCGGCCTGCCGCAGTATGGAACCCGTTGTTTCATTGAAGGGATCACCCTGGATAGTAACATAGCCAAGCTTGCCGCAGGACTCCTCGTAAATGGGCATAAACTCCCTAGCAATCATTCCTACCAGCTCTGCCTGGACCTGTATTAACACTTCATTGTCATCTTCTTCAACTTGGATCCACTTGTCAAACAGACGTTGGCACAGTGCCTCATCAAACTGGAGCATTTTGGACATATACGTCGGATTTTGCGTACATCCCACAGCACCTGCTTTTATCCCCATTCTTGCCTGTTCCACCGTTACATTGTTTACCCATAAACGTGTTGGAGTCAGTTCGGCAACCCTCTTAAAATATCCCATTTTACTCGCCCCCTGTTTAATCTGAATTCGCTTGAATATTAACTCCTACTTGATTTTTTCCTTCCAATACTGGTAATGGTCGTCAACAACGGAAGACACAGCAGCTTCATCTTTATTCAGCAGAACATTTATGATGCGCCGGTGCAGTTCACAAATCCTGTCGGCTTCCCCGTTTGTAATAAATTGCTCTGTCGCACGGGCACGCGTTGCTTTTGATAATCGCTCGACTACCATGCAAATCTTTTCCACCAGCGGATTATGAACCGACTTCTCCAATACGCGGTGGAACCCTATATCCGCATCCAGGATTTGTTCAATGCTTGAATTGCCGTTAACGGTTTTACATAAATGTTCAAAAGCCTGTTTCAATTTTTCAATATCTTTTTCGGTTGCATTTTTGATGGCGAGGTTTAACACACCCACATCGAGCATTCTTCGAAACTCAATGAGGTATTTGGTATTTCCTCCTTCAAGGATTAATCCATATACCATTGGATCCAGCATCCTGTCAGAAAAACCTTCGGCAACAAATGTGCCTTCAGCACGCCTGATTATCAGCACTCCCATTGCCACAAGGACCTTGATTGCCTCACGCACCGAATTGCGGCCCACATGCATCGATTCACACAACTCTGTTTCGGTCGGAATTTTTTGTCCCGGAAGCAATTCTCCGTTGATTATTGCATTTGTAATTCTTGCAATAATTCGATCCACAACCGATTTATTATCCATGGGCTCCAGCAGTTTTTCCTCTTCCTGTTTAATGCTAATATTCTCCATTATGATCACCTTTTCACCTGATATGATACCTTTGAGCTGTTCCGCAAATAATTAACTTAATAATAATTTTACAATACAATTATATATCATTAAACTGCTGTTTGGCTGTTCATCGCCTTCTTTGCCCCGTCCACAATTGACTGCACCGACAGACCGTATGCATCCAGCAGATCATCGGCATGGCCGCTGCGCGGATATATATCGTTCAGCCCAAGGCGAATTATGCGGCATGGATGGTAAAGGGCGGATACTTCACAAATAGCCGAGGACATACCCCCGTAAATATTATGGTCTTCCACTGCAACTGCGCAGTTTGTCCGTTGAAGTATTTCGACAACGGATTTTTCATCAATCGGCTTTACTGTTGAAACATCGGCAAGAAGCCCGTTAATACCTTCCTGTTTTAGTTGATCCAAGGCTGTAACAGCCCGGTTCATAATAAAACCCGACGCGAATATCGCAACATTGTCGCCATAGTGCTTGACAATGCGTATTTTTCCGAATTCAAACGGTGTGTCGTCGGGAAACACTTCCGGCTCACGGCCGCTTCCCAATCGCAGGTAACACGGTCCTGTCCTGAGCAGCATGGCTTTTGCAGCTTTATATGCCTGACCGGCATCCGCCGGGGTGATTACGCTTACACCCGGCATTGAACGTAGAATTCCCACATCTTCATAAAACTGGTGCGTAACACCTTCTCTTTCTCCTCCCAGCATACCTCCGTTCAGTCCTATAAATTTTACATCCAGCCCTGGATAGGCGACAAAAGTACGGATTTGCTCGCATGCCCTCATGGTCAGAAATCCTGCGTAAGATATAACAACAGGCTTCATCCCTGTTGTTGCAAGACCGGCTGCCACAAGAACGGCATTTTGCTCGGCAATTCCCACTTCTATAAACCGATGGGGAAACCTTTCCAGGAACGGTACCGCCCTTGATGCCAGGAGTGAATCAGGAGATACGATGACAATGCGTTCATCCTGTTCAGCCATCTCAATTAAAGCCCGTATAGCAGCTTCGCGTGTGCTTTTTACTGTCATATTGCACCTCCCAGGGATTTTCTTGCAATTTCAACCTCTTCGGCAGTGGGAACTCTTTTATGCCAAGCATTGTTATTCTCCATATACGGGATGTTCTTTCCTTTCACCGTCCTGCATTCAATATATGAAGGCCTGTCTTTTACTGCCCTGGCATTTGCTATGGCATTTTTGATTGCTTCCACATCGTGGCCGTCAATAATTTGAACATGCCATTGAAAGGAATTCCATTTTTCGTATGCGGGATAAAGGGAACTGAGCTCGGTGACCTTGCCGCCCGACTGGTTGTTATTGCAGTCGGCAAGCACAATAAGGTTTCCGGCCTTATGCTTTGCCGCGGCCATGGCAGCCTCCCAAACAACGCCTTCCTGCTGCTCGCCGTCTCCGACAATCACATACACATAATTATCAATACCCTGCATCCTGCATCCCAGCGCAATACCCAAACCAATACCCACGCCATTTCCAAGGGACCCTGAAACAGAGTCTATACCCGGTGTTTTGTTCATATCCGGATGCCCTTGCAGGATTCCTTCCAATGTACGCAATTTCTTGAGCTCATCCATGTCAAAATACCCTCTCCGGGCCATGGCCGCATACTGAATCGGACAGGCATGACCCTTGGAAAGAATAATCCTGTCACGTAACGGCCATCTTGGTTCCTCGGGACGTATATTCATTTCACTGAAATACAGGACGGTTATTATTTCGGCAATGGACATGCAGGGTCCGGGATGCCCGTCCTTGACATAATGTATTGTTTCAACCACGTCCAGCCGAAGCCTGTCGGCCATTTTCTTCAATTCGTTTGTTGTCATTTTTCTCCCCCAAACATAACACGAACGGTTTTAATGCCAAATATACGGTTTTTGAATTATTTAATCAGAATCATTTATGCAGGAACGGCAGACTGTTCCATGTTTTTTCAAAGTAGTCATATGGGTCCTCGGCCCGGCACAGCACCTCAAGACCGATCCTTAACGGTTCATCGCCAGGATATAATTTCTCAAGTTCCCTGAACAGCTCTTCCAATGCGGATACCTGCCATTCGGTACCGGGAAACTCAAAGCCCAGGTGCTTGTCGCCATATAAACCGTCTGCCGGGTTTTTTATGTAACAGTTCGCAAAGTGAATCTGGTTGCAAAATTGCTTAACATAGGTCAAGGCTTCCAGGAAATTCTCACCTTCCTCGACGGTATGCGCCGTGTCCATTGTCAACTCCAGGGGAAGCCCTTTTTCATTCAGGGTCCTGACAAAATCAAAAGCCCTCCGGTAAGGTCCGACAAGATGAAATGCATCCATTTTGCTGTCGCATGGTTCCATCAGGAGTTTTACTTTATAATTCCTCTTTTCTATATGGTCAAAAAGTTCCTCAACCGACACGGCAAGGTTTAAAAGCCCTGCATCCACGCTTTTTCCAATTCTGCCCGAATTAATCATCACCTCGCCGATGCCGTTATCCTGTGCTTCATCGATACAGTCTTTGAAAAGATTTACGGCTTCACGCCTTGCCCCTTCTTCTTCATCGCACAGGTATAACTTATTCTCCTTAGACGGGATAACCGCAATGTATACCCCTTTTAACCCTGCATCATCCAGGACATTTCCCACTTTCCGGCGCTGATTCCCGTCATGGTAAAACTCAATCACCTCAATTCCCTTATCTGAAAGGTATCCTGCCATGTTCCTGAAAGTGTCGATGTCTTTCCTGGAATCGGGGAAAAAAACCGTTGTACACACACTGTTTACAAGCTTCATTTCTGATCACCAAGACTTTCGGCTGCTTTTCTCACCGCAGCGGTTCCGTACCTGATACTGGAGAAAACCTTTATCCCCAGTGCCCCGGAAACCGCATCCTCGGCATAAGCCATTGAACCCTGCGCAAGAATAAGCACATCTATTTGATCCCTTACCTTTTCACCCGTCTTAATCAATTTCTCCTTGAATTGCTCCTGGTTAAGGCCGAAAGCGCCTTCCGCCAAAGCATCCACTATTTCAACTTTTTTATGTATCCGATCGGCACAATCCTGTATCAGGCGTTTCGTAGGCTCCAGCGTTGTTGGAAGGGTGGCAAGAACCCCAATCCGGGTGCCTGCATTAACAGCAGCCATTGCCATGTCTTCATCAATACGGACAAATTTAACGCCTGTCATTTCATACAAAGGTTTTGCCAGCTTAGCCACGTCGCCTACCGACGAGCAGATATTGAAAAGTATCTGCGCCCCGTCGGCACATGCCTTTTCATATAAATTCAAAAGCCGCCTGGCGCAACCCCCGGTTACATACCCGTTCTCAATCGCTTCCTGCAGGATGCTTGGATCCTGGTATTTCAGTATAACCAGGTCCCTGCCCCGGAACTCTTGCTCAAGGTATTCATCCACCATTTGGATTAATTCAGGAGTTGTGCTTGTATAAATTGTTGCAACTTTCATAATAAACCACCTTCATCATAAACATACTACGTAGGATGTTGTCTTATCATATTATATAATTAATCTTAATACAAGGTCAATAAAAATATTGTCCGCACACTTTTTGTTACTGTTCAGAGGTTCGTACGACAGCGGATGAAAGCGTGTACAATAGTACGTGCTTTGTTGCTCAAATAATATATTCAGTGAACGCTCACGCGAATTGCGCACCAAAACGCAAACGTGTCAGTGCTACTGTTGGTTTTGTGCTGCAACAAACCTCATCGTCACGCTGTTGCAGTAACCGGTATCTATCATTATTGCAGGCTTGCTGTAATTCCCCCAGGCAATATGCGGATAATTATAATCATTGTTTATAATGAAGCGGATGGGTTCCTCATTCTCTGCACAAATAACCCTGAAATGGTCAAGGACAATGTAGGAATCCTTTGAACCCCCGCTTTTCCGTCCTGTTGCCTCTATCCGTATCGTATGTTCCTTGTTTTCAAGCCCGGTTATTGAATATACAGGATAATCGTATTTCTTGTCATAACCTGCCGCCGAGCCTGGAAAATCAACCCCGTTCACCTGCTGGTTAACAGCATCGTCCATAAGCACCCCGTCGATATATACACGGGCTATGCCGTAAATAACATCAACGGGACCATACCAGACAATTCCGGTGCCTTCAAAGGTGAACTCGGCATATGCTCCCGCTTCCTTTGTCCACATCTCGATACCGTTCAGGCTGCCGCTGTAATCTTCCATCCTGTACCAGTTTCCTTTGTAGACGATTCGCGGGTCATCACATGCTATAATCCTGTTGTCCGGCTCCTGTACTTCCATCCTTACCGAATGGCTGCCGTCGGATACCGCCTCAATTACACCGGCACCTCCGGCTTTATACAGAGCAGCTGTAATAATATTTTCCTTAAGGCTTCTGAAATCGTTTGTTCCCCTGTAATCCACATCATATTTCCCGTTCAGGATATAGCTTTTCATTTCCTCGCACCATGGTATCCCAGGCTCTTTGCCTAATTCGCTTCCTGAGCTTCTCTTCTTCGCAATACCCTCGCAGCGTCCGATATGATCGTCGGGATAAACCGTCCAGAGGCCTTTTCTTTTCCACTTGAGCGTATCCATTGACGGGTCGGCTATGTAATACACGCCGATTTCGTCAAGACCTCCGCAGTCAACTCCTACACGAAGTTTAATCTGTTTCGGCAGCGGTACTTTAAGCTTGTCAACCGCGTACCGGGTATGCATTGTACCATCAGCAGAAACGGTAATTACGAAGGTCACATCCATCTGTGCCCCGTAACTTCCGCTTATTTTTATTACGCATATTGAAGGCTCCCGGGATATTATTTCAAAGGTGGCCTTCATCCATTTGCCCAGCTTAAGGTATGGCGTATTGAGGAACGGCCCCCCGATAAGAACTGTTTCACCGTCAATTGAACCGTTTTTCAGCAACCCGGTTTTCTTATCGAATGTCAGCGTAAAGAAGCCTCCCGACAGCGAAAATTCGTTACCGTCCTCGGCATAATTTATCGAAGCAACGCCTGTATCCGAATCATGCTGCATTTCCGGCATATTCTTTTCTTCAGTGTCCAGGTAATCTCCGGGTACAATCCTGTATTCATCCACCTGGAAACCCGTCGGATCTATGAATGAAATATTGACCGGTTCATTAAGTCCGGCATCCCTTGGTATTTCAATATATACCCTTGTACAATCCCTTGGCTTTGCATCGGGACATGCTTTTTTTCCATTATGCCTTCCCCAGCTCCAGGTCATCGTTACTTCAGACAGGTTGGTATGGCAGAACCTGTTTTCAACCTCAAAAGACAACATACCATCATTTACGGCTGTTGTTTCTGGGCGCAGTACCAGTGGAGAATAGGCTTTCCTTGTCAGGTAATGCTCGGGTTTTTTCCTGCGCCAGATATCTATGATTCCCCATTCGAGGGATACGCTTCCACCTACAAAAACATCGGTTTCGTCAATTCCGGCCCAGATGGCGCCGCCCAGTGCACCCTCGGTATTCCATATTTTGTCCCAGAAGCGCTTGATGCTCTCACCCCAGAAATTACGGACATTGGGATCTCTCCTGTGTTCTGTCCGGTTGTAGCATGGAACATGGACATATTCGTCATGAATTACCGGAACATCCTTCCCGGGTGAATATCCTACGCTGACGTTATCGCATTTCTTTGATAAATCCTCCTCGAGGTTGGAATAATGTATACTCCATATATCAACAGGCTCATGCTCCTCCCGCATGGTCATCGGGTAGCTGAACTTGGTCGGGCGTGTCGGATCCATACGGTGAGCGAAACGGTTCATAATGTCAAAATTATATCCCCCGAAGGATTCGTTGCACAAAGACCAGATTAATACGCACGGATGGCTGTAATCCCTTGCCAGGAGCTCGGCAAACACCGACAGGTACCTTTCGGTATGTTCAGGATCCCGCTGTGTATAGTCCAAAGTCCTGGCTATAAAAGCCATATCCAGCTCGTCTTCAACATAAATCCCCTTCTCGTCGCATAATTCCAGAAAATACTCGCTCGGAGGATAATGGGATGTACGTATATAATTGCAGTTGGCTTCCTTAAACAGCTCAACGTCCTTTTCAATAAGTTCCCTGGTCAGCGCACGGGCGTTCAGCGGTGAGACTTCATGCCGGCACGAACCGCGAAGCTTTACCTCATCCCCGTTGACAAACAACCGGTTGCCAACCCGGGTAATTTGCCTGAACCCGAACCTGTGCATCACCTGTTGAAGCAATTCATCCCGTTCATAAACAGAAGCCCTTACAAAATACAGGTTCGGGTGCTCTGCATCCCACAAAAGCGGTTTTTCCACATGAATTTCAGCCAGTCCGGCATCCGTTCCTGCCGGAAGCTTAACTATGGGTATATTGTCCTGCACTACCCTGCCGCCGGTATCTACAAGTTCAAATTTATACCCGATATCATTGCCATGGCCCGCAGTGTCAAAATGTACCTTAAGATTCCATAAATCAAGGCTGCCTTCCATGGTGGTCGTGGTATGCAGCATTGTAATATGGCTTTTCGGCAGCGCATAAATCATCGAACTGCGGATTATTCCACCCCGGTTGTGGTAGCAGACCTTATCCGAGTTGTTGTCCACTTCAACGGTAAGAGCAAATTCCTTTTTCCCGCCGACAAACCCGGTAATATTTATATTCCACGTAACAAAGCCGTTTTTGTGTTCTGCAACAAAGTCATCGTCTATATATACCTTTGCAAAACCATTGACGCCTTCAAACCTCAGCACCAGGTCCATGTTCTGCATTTCATCGGGCAAAGCAACAAGCTTCTTGAATACAAACAAACCTGTCCAGCGCTCCACCCTGTTACGATATGCCCTCATATCGGCCGGAACGGGTATTTCGGTCCATTCCGTCCAGTTCTCATCGGTTCGGGCTTTTTCCAAATCGTCGGCGTGTTTTACCTTCCACAGGCCGTCCAACGGCAATACAGGATTTGCAACTCCCCTGACAAATGAGGGTTTCGGAACCAGCCTGGGTATTTGGGGTACTTTATATTTCAGGTTCATTCTTTTTCACCGCCTTCTTTAAGTTTTACCAGCCTTATGCGGTTTCCGAACTGATCGGCCGTTTTAAATTCAACTTTCGGACGCATATAATTTCCACGGACCAAGCGGGTATAGTTGTAATCGTTGTTTATAATCAGTTTCAGTGTTCCCCTGGAATCGGGTTTTTCAATAACAAAATAATCCAATGAAACATAGTTTCCCTGGGATCCCGCTTCATGTTCACCGGTTATCGAAATGCGGATTACATGCTCTTTATATTCGAGGCCATGTATTTCAAAAAGTAGTATTCTGTACCTTTTTTCATAGCCCCGGCTCACTCCCGGAAAATCAACGGGGCTTAAGTACTGGCTGATGTTGTCGGCTATAACATTGCCGTCTACTGAAATACTGCATTTCCCGTACAGGACATCCAAAGGCCCGTATACTTTTATGCCCGTACCTCTGAAAGTGAACTCCAGGTAATCGCCTTTTGTTTTGCTTAAAGTTTCGGTATCATTGTAATTTCCGCAATAATCATCCATGCTGTACCAGGTTCCGTGATATTGAATCCTCCCGTCACGATCGTCAACAACACAGTCGGGATCGGGCTGCGCTTCAAGGCGTATCGAATGGGTACGGTCTGATACAACATGAATTGCGGTTTTTTCTTCGGGATTTTCCAATACGGCTTCATATATATGATGCTTCATGCTGTAAAAATCATAATAGTTCCCAGGTAAAGCCACTCCCTCCGGACGGCCGATATGGTCTTCCGGGTATACAGGCCACAGGCCTTGCCGTCTCCAACTGAGCTTATTAAAGCTTTCAGGAACAATATAATATATTCCCAGCTCATCGAGACCACCGGGGTCAACCCCGATATTCGCCTTCACGGTATGAGGCATCGGTTTTGAAAGGGACAGAATTGTACAACGCGTATCAATTTCTCCGTTGGTTCCTATATCCAGTGTAAACCTGACCGAACATACAGCTCCATACTTACCCTCAAGAATGACCTTTGCACCATTTCCGCCAATTTCGCATGATATCCATGTTCCCTGCCATTGCTCCAGTTTCAGGCGGGTTGCCTGGAGGAACGGTCCTTCGCATAAAACCGTTTTGCCGTTCACTCTTCCTTCTTTCAGCAGCGCGGACTTCTTGCAGAATGAAAACCTGCAGATGTTGTTTTCGAGAATAATGTGTCTGTCGTCTTCGGTCGCCTTGAAGGGCGAAGGTTTCATTTCTTCATAATCCACCGGCAGCTCCCTGCCCTTTAAAATTACTGCCGTTTCGTATATGCGTACACCGCGGTAATCGAAACCGATATCCAGGCGATCACCTTTATCCCCGGGCTCGAGTTTTAATTCAATTGTTTTCTTTTCACCGGGTCCCAGGTCCACATGGAAAAAGGTCTCTTTCCCTTTACATGCATATTTTGCCGCAACCTCGTTCAGGTTCGTGTGGTTGAACCGGTTTTCAACGGTAAAGCGCAGTATGTCGCCGTTCACTTCAATGTCCGTTACTTTAACGGGAGAATAAGCCATTTTAACATGGAAATATTCAGGTTTCGGATCATGCTGTGCATTCAGAATACCCCAATTATGATCCCTCAACCGGGACGAAAATGTACCATCTTCATCTGCAGCAGCCATTATGGCCCCACCAGTCGTTCCTTTTGTTTCCCACATTTTGTCCCAGAACCGCCTGATGCTTTCCCCCCAGAACTCATGAATCCCAGGATCCCTGTCAATCTGGTCCCGGTTATGGCATGGAAGGTGGGCAAACACCGTATGAAGCACCGGCATACGATAGCCTATGGCGCTGCCCGTGGCGTACCCGGTGGCATTGTCACTGCCATGGGTGTGGAAAATGATCATATTATCATAGTGTTTATCAAGAGGAAGGCGGTAATCCACATGGGCCACAGACCATACATCCATTTGGGGTTCCTCTTCGGGTATTGACATCGGGAAATGGAAATTGACAGGCCTTATACCGTCGATGGCCTTGATCAGCCTGTATCCTTCCCTGAAATTAACCCCCCATGTGCTGTCGCTGCCAAGCGACCATATGGCTACGCTCACATGTGAAAAGCCTGACAGAAGCATTTCCGACAGCTGGGCAAGGTACGCATCCCTGTATTCGGGCGCATTTTGCGTGGGCCGTGCCTGGGTTTCCACCTCCCAGAAAGGTGCCATGTTTTCTGTGTAAAACCCCATTTCATCGCACAGCGACAGGAGTTCGTCACTGAACGGATAAAAAAGCCCACGTATATAGTTGATATTGGCTTGTTTGAAAAGCATCAGATCCCTTCTGATATCCCTGCCCGGTTCATTCAATAAAGGCTCACGGTAATTAATGCCCCTGAGTTTCAACGGACGCCCGTTCCAGGCAATCTCACCGGAATTCATTTCAATGGTTCGAAAACCAGTATACCGGACAATCTCTTCAATAGTTTTTCCGCCTTTCATAAGCTGAAGCTTCAGCCTGTAAAGGTTCGGATGTTCACTGTCCCATTCCCTTACCTTTCCGCAAAATATCCTGTGCCTGGTATCATTAATATTCAAATCGGCGGCTGCAATATCCACCGAGTCCTGATCGGTTATAAAAGCCTTGAGAGCATACTCTTCTTCCTTGTTTTCAAGTACGGTCTCACAGTAAACATTGAGAGAATAGTTTCCTTCGCTGTCTTTCTCCGGTTCGGTATAAAAGCTTCGGATATAAGAAAATGGCAAAGCTATAAGCCTTAATTTACCGAATACGCCGGCTTTTGCATACGGACTCAACTCGCCCTGCCTTTCCTGAAGATTCAGCTGTACTTCAATACCGTGCTTATTCCCGGCCACCCCTGTTATATCGCAGTCCCACTGCGTATAACCGCCATAATGGTTCCGGATAAATGTTCCATCCACCCGTACCGTGGCAATACAGCCAACCCTGTCGAACCTCAGCAGAAGGATTTTATTTCGGAAATCCTCTGGGATGGAAATATATGCCCGGTACCTTAAACCTTCCTCGTCCCCAAGGTACGGCATACCTTTTCCGATATCCGAAACCGGCTTTTCGCTTTTTCTATCTGAAAAATCATCAATTTTCCAGCCTGGATCAAGCTCAAGCACAGGGCTTTGAATATTATCAACAAAATCAGGCAATGGCGGCATTTTCAAATGAACATTATCAAACAGTCTCAATATATCACCTCTTAACGTGAATTTAATCTGGGTATGGATTTATCCCCGTGTATTCACGGTATAAGTTTCCAGTACAGGCCGTTCGGTGATACCCGTAGGTTCTATCAGCATTTGCGTTGATGCCCCGTCCTGGATCTGCCATACCAATGTATTGTTCACATCCACCATAAGATCGTTTACACCCGGTTTCACAAATCCGGTAATATCCAGCCGGTTTGGACTTCCAATAAAACATCCCGCTTCTTTTCCATTTACATAAACAACAGCACAGTCGTTAACCCTTGGAAATCTCAGCATCAACCGTGCACCCGGTTCAACATTTACGATGAATGATCCTTCATATCGGTAAAATCCCGAGAATTCGGGAAAATATCCGGGACCATTCAGGTTTGGCATTTCCCCGCCTTTCGGAATTTCCAACACCTTTTTGAAATCCGGATATTCCGTGATTGCTGCTGTTGAAACCGTCCAATCACAGTCCAAAACGGAATATCCCGTGCAGACCGGCTGTTCTTCAGCCTGTTCCGGAAGATTGCTTCCCGGAATAAATACAGCCGATTCACCGGGTTCCAGGACAAGCCTGAAACGGTTCTGCATAAGGCGGTAATTGTAAGCCAGGTTATTCACCGCATCATACCTGGTAATGTGCGAATATGAACCATTATTAATGATAACTTCTGTATCAACCTTTTCGTCAACACTTTCGTTAAAGAAAAGGTATAATATTCCGTCTTCATGTTTATAGCAAAGAAAGCGTAGTTCCTTATTTTCGGTGCATAAGCTTATTTCGGTTTTCTGATTTTTTCTTATGGTTTCAGATAAATTCTCAAGCTCCAATACAGTGCACGATTTCTTGAAATCATCGGGCAAAGGCCTGTCAAGCGTGTCGGTTTCGGGCATTGTGCCCGTTATATAAACAGGCAGCCCCTGTTTAACCGCGTTTATTACAAACTCCGCCGCTTTTACCGGAATGCACCTGCATCCCGGAATAATCAGCGATCCATACTGCTGTTTGTGGATATAAAGTTTGCCGTTCTCCACCCGTACATGGTTTTCGTCAAAAATATCGGCAGGAATTACATCACAGTCCAGTTGTGCTTCAAGAAGCTTTCTTACGGGTTTCTGGAACAGCATTGCCTCTTCTCCGGTCCATTCGGCTTCGGCATGATACAATACGGCCGCATCGGTGATATGCGTTCCACCGTTCAGAAGGTGGCCAACCCTGTTCATATAACGCATCAGGTGTGCAAAAAAGCGAAAACAGGGATTGTTTCCCCTTGCATAAAAATGCGGGGGACAGTCCCTGTCGGGGAATTTCGGCGAGAAAGCATGCGGCACGAAATGATTGATCCCCCTGACAAGCATATGATCGGTCAGCCACTTCATCAGCCTGATTCCTTCTGCCCAGCCGTAATTGCCAAAAATCTCGCATACCGCCCTCCCTTGCTTTTTCGGATCAATATGGGCGCATGAGCTGCCAAGTTTTGCAAGGCCATAATGGAAAAACTCGCCGTCGGTTTCCCAGGCAAGCCACCTGTGCACCTTTTCATTGAACCCGGGAAGAATCTGAAAATGAACTACATCAACACCCGACATGTGCTGTCCCTTCTGTTCCCGGAAATAATGGCCTATACTGCATCCCAGCCGGGCATGGGCATTATCGTCTTCTATTACATGGCCTATATACTCCACGTTATGTTCTTCGCACCATTTCCCCAGCTGTTCAGAAAAGCATTCACGCACCAGCCGGGTTACCTGGTCCATGTATTGTGAACGTACGGGTACTGTTTTCCCACCCATCCGGTACCACAATGCGGGAAGGTTTTTCTCAAAGTCCTCACCCCATAGTTCTCTAAGAGCCCTTTCAAGAGCATTGCTCCAGGGCAGCCTGACATCACCCTTTCCAAGGGTTTCATGAAAATCATAACCCGGCGTATTGCCAAGTTCGGGTTCATCAGAGAAAAAGCCTGCCAGCGTCTTCCCAAATTCATCCCTGTACCGCATGTAATGTTTTTCGTAAACCTCGTCTATCAGGACCCGTACCGAATCGCTGTCGATGAGGTTGACATAGTTTTCCCTGCCGCCTCCGTGCCGTGTTGTGAACAGTACAAAAATACGGTACCTGCCCTTTGGCAGATCAAAATATACAAAACCGTTATATATATTTGCAGTCAGATCTATAATACCGTCAGGCGAAATATCCAGTGTTTCGGTATCGCTCTTCGGGCATGCAAGCACCGAAACAAGCTTTCCGTCCCTGCCGAGAAAAGGCTTAATCAATACAACTCCGTTTTTCACCGGTCCGATAACATCCATATGCCGTTCGGCAAGATATAACTTTGAAAGCTCGGGGAATTTTTTCTCAAAGGCTCCATTTGCATGGCCTGTGGGAAACTTGTCGTCATCGAGTATCCATACCCTCATTCCCTTTTTTTTCGCCTCTGATATTATAAAATCCACATCCTCCCACCAGTGCGGTCCGCAATAATCAGGATGCGGTCTTGATTCAAGGCAGACTTCCCGTATCCCGCATTCTGCAATTTTGTCCAGCTCTTCCCTGATAATCTCATGGGGTTCGCCACGCATCCATAAAAAAGGCAGAATATAGTTTTTACCGTTATTCCCGAGTACTTCATCCAGTCTTTTCATAAACCTTTTACCCGGCTGTCATGCTTGACAGCCCTTCCCCCTTCTGTCATTTTCAGCAATTCCGCCCGGAAAATGCGGGTTAGAATTCATATGCCGGCTTCCTGAACCGAAGGCAATTTCGTACTTGCAGCAACTGCAATGGTGCGGAATTCATTGAACACCTTTGTCGGGTCGCCCTCCCTGTATGGCCTTGTGGCACAGTAGAAATGATACAGTGTTCCGTTATGCCAGAAAACCGATGCTTTATGTGCATGGCCCTCATCCAGGTCACCCGGCTTGCCGTGTGGGATAATCGGACTGTCCACCTTCTCCCAGTCAAAAAGGTTTTCCGATATGGCCAGCCCTTCCTGGGCATGCCCGTTATCATAGCCAAAATAAAAGTTCAACCAATACTTCCCGTCTTTCACTATGCACGGATCCGATACAAATCTGCCGTCCCACCTTCCGGGTGAAACCCGTAGAACGGGATTTTCACCATATCTTTCCCAGTTTACAAGGTCTTTTGAAACAGCCACCCCTGTCTGTTCAATCCATCGTTTTTCTGCATTCTTGGCGTTATAAAACATATACCATCTGTCTTCATGTCTTATGATGCAAGCCTTATATAAACCGCCCCGTTCCCATTCCTGTCCGTCCTTCCATGAGAATACAGGTTTCTCAAGGCGGTTCCAGTGAAGGAGCTCTTCATCATCGGTCCAGGCAAGCCCTATTTCCGCAGGGCCCTCCTCATAACCGGTGCCGGGATATGAATGATACACAAGCCAATACTTCCCGTCAATCTTCCCCGGCCTTGGGGTATCGTAAAGGTTGTCGCTTTCCTTGATCATCCATGTGGCGGCAGCACCCATACTGTCCCATCTTTTGCTGTTTTCCAGCCTGCCTAGTATGACACCTTTATGCTTCCAGTTCAGCAGGTCGTCACTTACTGCCAGCGCAGACCGGTAGCTTATCCCGTCAAACCCCGTGTACAGCATGTAAAACAAGTTATTATGGGCAAACACAAACGGGATATCCACCGATTTTTCATCAAAGGCGCCCGGAACCCCCGAACCGGTGAGTACAGGTTTTGGGTACCTGTACGGGGTCAGATATTTTTTTATACTGCTGTCATTTACTGGTATCATGTATCCTCCGTTTTCATCAATCCATCTGTTTTCCCGGGTTGTTTTCATTATCACTTAAAGTGACTGTCCAGATTCACCGGTTTGCAATGTCCGTTGAAGTGTGCTGCCCTGTATCATCCGAGTCACCCGCTGTTATACCAACTCCGAACATCAACCGCTTAACTGAATTTTGTAATGCCCTGAACCAAGCAACCGCCTGCTGTTGTCAATTTCCGAAACAAACTCTGCCGTAATATTAGGCGGGATATCCAGTTCCACTGTTATACAGTCTTCGGTTCTCTTCCAGTGGATTCGTACAATTCCATAAACATGCCGGGTCCATGCTTTTACCTCATCACACCCCTTTGCAAAATGAGGCTTGATAAGAATCCGGTCAAATGGGTTGTCGGTCCGTATGCTCATTAATCCTGCCAGGCCGGCATAGAACCATTCTTCCACGCTTCCAAGCATGAAATGGTTCTGGGAACCCCTGGGGTTCTCCTTGTTTGGCCCATCCCAGTTTTCAGCCAGAGATGTGGCTCCGTGCATCACCTGGTAACCATAACCCGGCTTGTCGGTTATATTTGTCATTTCATTTATTATATCCGAGCGCCCGCCCGTCATCAATGCTGCAATAACAAAAGGATGCCCTATATCGCCAGCGGTCGTGGAAAATCCGCGGGCGGTAATATCCTTTACCAGATGTTCCAGTACCTTGCCACGGTTTTTTTCATCAACAAGACCTGTGACAAGACTGATCGCCTGTGCCGCCTGGCTTCCTGTCGCGTACCTGTTGGTCTGGTCATCAAAAAACTGCAGGTTGTATTCATTATACACCAGTTCCATGCGTTTCCGGAATTCTGCCTCATCATCGGCTTTTCCCAGTAACCCGGCCACCTCGGCCATGATTTTCAGATCATAGTAATATATCGCCGTGGCTGTTATGGGTACAGGCGTGTTCTGGGAATACGGGGGGTTGGGCCCGATATCCAGCCAGTCACCGAGTCCGTGATGCAGTACATGGTGGTGTGTGCGGCTTGCCAGGTAGTCCATGTACCGTTTCATCATGTCGTAATACTTCGCAAACAGTGAAGTGTCGCCCGTCCTCTTATAAATGTACCAGGGATTAATAATGCATGCGCTTCCCCATTCGGGGGAATCAACAAATCCCTGATGGTAACCGAATACTATATATTCCGGGCAGATATCGGGTACAAGACCATTTTCGTACTGTGAATCGGCCATGTCGTTTTGAATTTTTTTATAAAGTGATGCAACATCAAAATTATAGAAAACCGCCGGTCCGATAAGGTGGGTTTGTTCCAGCCATCCAAGCTTTTCCCTGTGCGGGCAGTCGGTAAATATGCTTTTCATATTGCTTTTGACGGCCTGAATTATGATCCGGTGAATCTGGTTGAATAACAGGTTTGAACATTCAAATTCACCGTTTTTTTCAACACAGGGATAGACAAACTCACCGACAAGGCTCTCGATAACAGGCCCTGGTTCGTTTTCGGAAGCGAATTCCAGGGGCACCGCACCCGTTACAAGAACATAACGGAAACCATAGTACGTGAACCTTGGCGCATAACTTTGCCTAAGACTACTGTTTGTAATATACTGCCAATGATAACCCATGCCTGTCACCCTCTGATCGGGCAGGCCTTCCTTCGTCAGGATTTCACCCGGCACCATCGTAATCACATTACCCGGCGCACCGGTATTATTTTTTATCCCGATCCTTACCCATCCCGAAAAATTAGTGCCCAGGTCATATAAATATTTTCCGGGTGCCGCCTGTTTCACTTCCACAGGCCGGTACTTTTCCATAACTTTGATTTGCTCAGTGCTTTGCGCGGCAAGACGTCCTTTGGGAGGTTCCACCCTGACGGCCGGTATCCATCCGGGTGTCTCAATGAACCCGGGGTCGCTGAATCCAGGCTGTTCAAGCCTTGCATCATAATCTTCCCCGCCATATATGCAGCAGAATTTTATCGGGCTTGGCGCCATCCTCCAGCTTTCGTCGGATACCACCTGCTGTATTGTCCGGTCCTCATATTCTATATTCATCTGAACAAGGAACTTGCTTTTTCCATATGAACGCGGAAAATAAACATACCTGCCACCCGGGACATTGAACATCCCGTCACCAAGTATAACTCCCGCCGCGTTTTCACCACGGACAAGGTTTTCGGTAATATCGTAGCATGAATAAAGGCAGGTCCTGTTATAATTTGTCCAGCCCGGCTCAAGTACAGCATCTCCCACTTTTGAACCATTTATGTAAAATTCATAATGCCCTAGGCCGCAGACATATAACCTTGCCTTTTTAACTCTTTTATCAACAACAAAGGTTTTTCTGTATATATGATGAACCCGATCCTCGGTCTCACCAATCCATATTCCGTGCCAGTCGGTCTCAGAAAGCAGTCCGGTTTCAAAAAATGACGGCCGGCTTTCGGCAAATCGGTTATAATTGTCCCATACCGAAACCTTCCAGTAATACCTGGTCCCGGATTTAAATTCTTTTCCGTCATACCTGATACATGCCATATAATTGGAACGAACCTCACCGCTGTCCCACATTGTGCCTCTATTTTGATTTAAATCGTCAATGCTTTCGGATACCAGTATGCGATATGCCTTCTGGTACCAGTTTTTTTTATCGGTTTCAATGTTCCAGCTGAATACTGGTGTCTCATCAATCCCCAACGGTTCGGTTCTGTGGTTTGCTTTCAGGCCGATAATTTTCATATTCAACGCCTTTCAAGTGTCCTTATTGGCTAAAGAGATCTTTGAAGCTTGATTATTTGTCTTTTGTTTATTCCTGATTTTATCTTTTGTTATTTCCTTTGATTTTCCTTTGCGTTATTGTTAATCTTCCGCTTATTTGTCAGGGGCGACCGAATGGGGCGCCCCTGACCGATAATAAGATTATTTATCCCAGGTTGTTTTTTTAATTGCGGAGCGAACTCAAATCCGATCTGTCAAGAAGCATTTTCAGAGTAGCGTCAAAATCTGGTACCTGGCTCTTAACTCCTTTAACATATGCTTCCCATACAGCATCATTATTGATATCCAGTTCTCCGGTGATAAACTTCAGAGTTTCCTGTCTTGCATAGGTATCACAGTTGGTCTGCAGTTCTGCTCTTCTTGTTGATTCATCAGTAGAAAGACGGAGTACCGGCGGGCGATCATAAGGAGATACCGACTCAGGTCCTCCGATACGGCCCGATTCAATCCAGTACTTGCCTTCATAATATCCGTCATTGGGATTCCACCATGGTTCGCCCGGAATCTGCTCGGTCATTGCTTCGAATGTCAGAGGAGTAAACGGAATACCGGTACGGCATGCGGATGAAGACATAATTCCGTAATCTGCAGCTTTTTGTACAGGATCACTGGCGTTGAGAATTTCATCGGAGAAAACGTGGTCTCCGTCAGCTGTCTTCTTGTAGGTTACGCCTTCAATACCCCAGTTCATCATTTCAATCATGTCGTCGTTGTACTGATAGTCAATCATTCTTACAACATACTCAGGATACTTGGTCCTTGCGCTTATAATAATTCCCATTTGGATCTGCAGCGATTTTCCTTCCTGCTTTGAACCCCATTTCCACGGAGTTCCGAAATCAGGGTGCCTGGGCAGGAAAGCAAGACCCCATTCCAGTCCTTCAACGTTGGTCTGCATGTTCCACGTTCCGGCCATACCCGACCACAGTGTCGGTACTATGACATGGTTGCCGTTAACGGCTTTTTCGGTACACCTGGTTCCGTCATCGGTGGAGAATTCAGGATCTATATAACCTGCTTTATAGAGCTGGTTAAGATATTTAAGCATGGTTCTGAAATTATCCTCGATAGGTCCGTAAGACCATTTCTCACCGTTCCAGTACAGTGTATCCCAGGTATGGAATATACCTACAAAGCCACGGTAGAATTGATAGTTCTTATCCTGGTTCGACATAACATATTTGGCATCGATTTTGCCCGAATCAATCAAAGCCTTGATGTCTGCACACAACTTGGTGAACTCGTCAATGGTTGTTGCGGGTTTCAGGTTGAACTTTTTCAGAATGTCAAAACGGTAAGCGAAGGATGTAAAGGACTGGGCACCGGTATTATTCTCGGGGTTCACGAAACCATCCATAAAATAGTAAGCCGTTCCGTCCGGGTTGTAAGCAAACGCTTCACCGCCGAAGGTTTCCTTCACAAATACCGGATAATATTCCATATAATCCTTGTACTTCAAAATGTCAAGAACAATGCCGTCTTCACCGTATTGGTTTACATATGCACCCCATGAATAAGTTGCAACGTCGGGGATGTCATTTGACTCGAGCAATATTTTTTCATTGCTTCTATAGTCGGCCCACGGAGTAATATTCCAGGTAATATCAAGTTTTACTCCTAAATATTCCTCCATCCTTTTTTGCCATTCTTTCTGAACCAGTGTATCTGTCGGGCTGGTTCCAAAGTTCGGAATGTTGACGGTAAGCTTTAACGTGTTGTTGGGCAGCTGTGGGAATTTGAGTCCTCCTTCATTGGATTGAGGTGCCTGTGTAGCCGGTGTCTGAGCATTGTTACCGGACGGTTGTTTCTGCTGCGTGTTGCATCCGGCAAGCAATGAAACAATCATCATCAGTACCAGACACAAAACTGCAATTTTTCTTTTTGATTTCATGTCAGTTCTCCTTTCATTTTATTGTTCATATTTTTTTGACTTTGCTATAAAACAGGGCTTTATATTCCACCCCGCCTTATCCGGTTGATTGATTCGACTATCCCTTTACAGAACCTACCTGTACCCCCTGGGCAAAGTGTTTCTGCAAAAATGGATATATCATCAGAACGGGTGCGACCGTTGCAAAGATGGTCGCATATTGTACATTTTTAGGATTCAGCTTGCCGCTCTGAACCAGCTGGTTTACACCGTCAAAGGTTCCACCTGTCGCACCGGAGGTAAACAGAATAGATCTCAAAACATTCTGAATTGGCTGTTTTGCTTCATCCTTGATATACAGCAAAGCGTTGAAATAACTGTTCCACATTCCTACAACGGCAAACAGGCCGAACGTTGCATACAGTGCTTTTGACAGGGGCATGTATATCCGGAACAGTATGCTTATATCACCTGCTCCGTCTATTTTTGCCGCCTCGCGTATCTCTATCGAGAGTCCCCGGAAAAAGGCCCGGTAAACAAACACATTATAGGCTGTAACGGCTCCGGGCAGAACCAGCGCCCACATTGTATTCATCAGTCCAAGATTTTTCACCACCAGGTACGTAGGAACCGTACCGCCGCTGAAAAACATTGTGATCAAAAGATATATTGTAATTGGTTTTCTGAGCACAAATTCAGGAATCAACAAAGTATATGCCAGCAGCGATGTCATGAAAAGACTTACCACCGCATAGGCTACGGCATATTTTACCGTGTTAAGGTAAGCAATCCAGATGGTCTTCTGGCCGAAAACAATTTCATATCCGGTAAGTGTTATCTCCTTCGGCAGCCAGGTTACCTTCCCTGAACTTATCATTTGCGAACTGCTAAGGGATATCGCAATAACATTTGCCAACGGATAAATCATTACAATGGAAAAAAGGATCATGAAAACAACCAGCACTGCATCAAAGGCATAGCTGCCAATATGTATTTTATTTTTGGGATTACTTTTCACAGCTGTATTCATTATTTCACTCCTTTCTACCACAGGCTGTTTTCGGGATTCAGTCTTTGTGTTATCTTGTTTGTGATATAAACAAGGAAGAAGTCAATTATCGATACAAACAGGTTAACGGCAGTTGCGTATTCGAATTCGCCCTGGCCTATTCCTACACGGTAAACAAAGGTTGATATGACATCTATAAGAGATCGGTTTGTATCGTTCTGCATCAGAAGGATTTTTGTATAATCCTGTGAAAGGATGTTTCCTGCGTTCAGAATAAGGATGACCGTCGTTGTAGGCAAAATGGCAGGCAGGTTTATATTCCATATCTTATGCCACCGGTTTGCGCCGTCGATATTGGCTACATCATACAGTGATGTGTCAACATTTGCCAGGGCAGCCAGATATATAATAGCACCCCACCCGACGCCCTGCCACACGGCCGAACCAACATACATCAGCAGGAAATACCTGTCTCCCGAATTCATGTTTACAGCTTGCAGGCCGAACAGGCCCCGGATTTGATTAAAAAGTCCGTCCAGGGAGCAGAAATTGTTCAGCATCCCTACGATAACAACCACCGAAATAAAATGCGGAAGATAGGATATGGTTTGCACAACCCGTTTGAAGGTTTTAAACCGGAGCTCGTTCAATAAAAGAGCGAAAATAATCGGAGCAGGATATGTAAAAATCAAAGTGACAATTCCGACTTTTATGGTATTCATAATCAAACGCCTGAAATCAACGTAATTGAAAAACCGGATAAAATTTGCAAACAACGGCTGTTCCCAAGGGCTGCCCCACACCCCCCTGAGGGGTTTGTAATCCTTAAAAGCTATAAGAATGCCATACATCGGCAGGTACCTGAACAGAAATATCAGGATCACAGGCGGTAAAGCCAGCAAAACCAATGATTTTTGATTCCACAGCAGTTTAAAGAATTTTAATACCCGATGAGGAATATACATTTCCAAGGATTTTCGGGCTGGTTTTTGCACTCTTTCCATTATATATCAATATCTCCCTTCCAATAGACTACAGTACTGACATTCAGACGGACCCGAAGGCATTTTCCTGTCTCTGCAAAGATGAACATACGACTTAAATTGTTCATTTTAAACATCCTACGTTTATTATATTTCAGTAAAGAAAGTTTTCATATGTAATGATTTCTAATCATATATAGAAAATTTTCAGCCAAACATGAAAAGAGGGCAAAAATCTGTTTTTTTTATATACATAACAGACAAAATTCCATATCCGAAGCTCCATATTCATAGTAAAATGTTGCTTAAGGAGTGAAGACATAATGATACTGAAGTTTAAAGCATTGCCTTTGAATAAACAGATTATCCTGCTGATAGCCACTCTTGGTGTTTATATATTGTTTATATCGTTTTACAGCACTTTTACGTTCTACAGGCAAATAACAAATACCGTTGAAAGCAACCAGGAGCTGTATTTTAACCAACTGCTTCTTTCTTGCGAGTCCGGGTTTGAAGAAATAGAGCATATTTGCTCCAGCGTGGCTTATAACCAGCTTGTGCAAAACTACCTGGTGGAGACCGACCCCAGCAGCAAGTTTACACTATACCAACATGTCATCAATTTGCTGAACAACACGAAAAATTTAAATTCGGGCATCATGGATATTGCGTTATTGGGCGAAACGAAAAACCGGGCCAATATCTCGGGAGATATAAACGTATATGATGATCTCTATGAAACGATCCCCAGGGACATTGACAACGTGTATTATTTCGGCAGAACCGGGTATTACATCGCGAGCAAGGAATATACCTGTATTATTGCTGCAATGCCCGTATACAATCTTTCGGCAGGCAGCAGGAAAATAGGCGTTGTATTTGTAACAATCAATCCTGTCCAATTATTCGAACGGGCAATTCTTTCCGATAATATTGTCAGTAACGGATTATTGTTTGCAGATCACAACAATCAGCTTATAATAGGAGATAGTGGAATATACCGCCTTATACTGGACAGCAGGGAAATTTCAAGCGTCTTTACCGTGCACGGGGATAACAAGTCTCACAAAAGCAACCGCACGTATAAAATCAGGCAGGGAAAGGTCGGTTCAATGGGCGGCACCATTTATACCTATTATAATAAAAGCACTTATGACAACAGCGTGTTGCTCTCCCTTTCGGGGCAAATCATATTGATTATTGTCGCTTTTATTGCAATACTGGTTCTGCTTTTGACAATTTATAAATCAATCTCCGAATCGCTGGTGCAACTGAATGGTGTAATGAGTAAAATCAGCAGCGGTAAACGAAGCGGACTGAATGAACGTATAACACTGGCTCCCGGTAAAACATACAGCAGTGAGGTAATTTCCACCGTTACCGCTTTCAATGATATGCTTGATGAAATTAACAGGTTGAACACCAATATCTTTATGAATTACACCCAGCTGTATGAGATGGAAATGCTCCAGAAAAAAACCGAAATTGCTTATTTGCGAAGCCAGATTAATCCCCATTTCCTCTACAATACATTTTCGGTTATATGCGGCATGGCTGCAGAGAATCAGATGCAGGGAGTAATTGATATAACACACTCCCTGTCGCAGATTTTACGGTACAGTATCAGCGGGGATGATATTGTAACACTGCAGCAGGAACTTGATGTGGTAAAAAGCTACCTGCTGATTCAGACAAGCAGATTCGAGGACCGTTTTACCGTAGAGTTTGATTGTGCCGAAGATACGTTAACCGCTCTTATACCGAAAATGATTATCCAGCCGCTCGTGGAAAACGCAATTGTGCACGGCCTGGAAAAAAGCCTGAAAAAAGGCAAACTCCAAATCGGGAGCAGGTTTAAAAAGAAAGAAAACGCCCTTGTTATATGGATATATGATACAGGCGTGGGCATGCCGAAAGAAAAGCTCGAATCCATACGTAAAAATTTAAACAGAAATGCAGATCATATTATCAACGATTATCAGGAGCAGGATGATCCGTTTCTTGAATCAAAGAGTGAAAGCATCGGACTTTGCAATGTAAATCGAAGGATTGCCCTGTACTTTGGCGAATCGCACGGACTTCATATAGACTCGGAAGAAAACGCGGGCACGAATATCCAGATTAAAATTCCGTTTTCCAAAAGGAGGTTGCAATGACTTATCGTGCAATTATCATTGACGATGAAAAATGGGTGGTTCGAAGCCTGATATCCACCATACAGGATCAGAAGTATTTCAGGATAGTCGGTGAAGCATATGACGGTATCAGTGGCATGGAAATGATTGAAAAACTGAAACCCGAACTGGCCTTTGTAGATATCCGCATTCCAGGCATGAGCGGTTTGGAAATATTGCAGGCTGCAAACTCAATGGATTTCAGCACGCTGTTTGTAATGATAAGTGGTTACGCCGAATTCGCCTATGCCCAAAAAGCGATGTATCATAACGCCATCGGATATTGTCTGAAACCTTTCTCAAAAAGCGAGCTGATGGATGTTATGAAAAAGGCATACGACATACTGCAGAACAGGGCTGCCAGGGAGGAACCCAGGAGCAGTGCCGCCGAGCTGGTAGCTCCCGAGCCCATCAAGGTAAACAACAAAATGGTCAGGACCATGCTGGATTATATCAGAACGCACTACTGTGATGACATATCAATACAGCACCTTGCAGATTTATGCTCCATTAATTCCAACTATGCCAGCCAGCTGTTCCACCAGGAGGTGGGTGAAACTTTCAGTTCGTATATAACCAAATTGCGAATAAAACAGGCCATCCATCTGCTCGGAAGCACCGATATGACAATCACCGCCATTGCCACAAGCGTCGGTTACAGGGATTACTTCTATTTTGCGAAGGTATTCAAAAAGCTGACGGGCATAACACCCACCGAGTACCGGAATACTCCTGAAAAATACAGCGAACTTGATAATTAAGAACGGGGTGGTACAATGAAACGTATTATATGTTCATCTGCAATAATAATTATAATCCTGGGCATACTCACATCCTGTTCGGCCGGTCACAAATCCACGCTGAGGCTGCCCGCTTCAATGCAGAATTTAAGTTTTAACGAGCATCTTGAGATTAGCATCGGTTTCTGGAACATTCACGATATGGTCGACAACAAGGAAAAAGATGCCATACTTGAAGATATCGAAAATGCTTTTAATATTACCATAATCCCGGTGTCGGTAAGCTGGGAGAATTACAAGGAAAGATACCAGATAATGAGCTCCACGAAGAGCCTTCCGGATATCTTTGCAACGGTTACCATATCATCCACCTCTTCAAATGATTCGGCCCGCTTGCTGACCATGATTGAAAACCGTGATATCCGTCCCCTTCCGAACGACTTTTCAAAATTTCCCCGACTCCGTGAACTGTTTGAAAGCATGGATTATCTCCGGGCTTCCGACGGAAACTTCTATATAATCCCCCGGGTTGCGTTTACCGATCCGCTGCTTTCTTTCTCGGATGTGGGCATGGTGGTGCGAAAGGACTGGATGGAGGCACTGGACATGGACGCTCCTGAAAGTCTTGACGGGTTTATTGAACTGGTAGGCGCGTTTGCAAATAATGATCCCGACAGGAACGGGCTCGACGATACGATAGGCTATAATGTGAACAACAGGGCTGCGCTGGGCAAATGGCTGATTCTTGGAATTGCACCGCAATGCAACATTTATTCTTGGATCAAAACAGACGAGGGTTATATTCCGTCTTATCTCACCGAGGATTTCAAGCTTGTTGTGTCGGCTTACCGGAGGTTATATGAAACCGGGGGCCTGGATCCCGATTTCTACACCAAAAAGGCAACCGACGCAGTTGACGATTTCGCCCGTGGAAAACTTGGCGCGCTGGAATACAAGGTATCACCGTCGGCCATTATGGAACTGGAATCTGTGTGGAGATTACACCAGGACAAACCGTTTGAAGAATGTGTAGGACTCCTGGAGATTTTCCCTGCTCCCGATGGAAAACGATACCGGAATGTGAGCAACCTTTTCTGGTCTGAAACATTAATTTCGGCAAGTGTGGACGACACCAAGATGGAAAGGATACTTTACCTGTTTGATTTCCTGCTGTCCGATGAAGGATATGCTTTAACCCGGTATGGACGGGAGGGTGTTGATTATACCATAAAAGAAGGGGAATACCATTGCCTGCTTGAGGATATTCCCGAAGGAAACCTTGTAAAAACGCTTGAGAAGAAATATCCCTCATTAACACTGTTCCCCTCGCTGGCATCGTGGGGCGGAAGCAAGAGCGATTTTGAGCCCAATGAAATAAACTATTTGCGCTATGGAAAATACGCTACCGAAATAGCGTATCAATCACTGCTTTGGAATGAGCAAAACACCGTTCCGGTGGAGCGTTATTTTGAATCATTGATGATACCGAAACTGCCCAGCGACTTATTCAATACCCAGGCTGTTTTGGATGATCTGACCCGGATAATTATAGGCAAGGATGATCCTGTTGAAATGTGGGAAAAACAACTGGAGCATTATTATAGAGAAGGTATTGCCGATTATATACGGCAGCAGAACGAACTATTCAGTAAATACGGTAATTCGAGGTGAAATTTATGCATGGTGTTTTTATAACAGGTGGCGTTTCAGACTGGCAAATTGTACAGCACACCAACGGTTATGCCACCCTGTCCTTCAGCGGCACCTGGCAGGTGCCGAAAGCGGCGATAGAAATCGGAGTCAAACGTGCGGTTCCGTTAATCCGGGTAATGCGCCAGGATGACAACAGCCAGGTTGTTCCCTGGACGGAAACCGATTATTCATATGGCAGCGACCCCTATCATGGAACATGGACTTCTGAGCTCAGGGTACCGGCCGGGGGGTTGTACCGCATTGAAACCGGCCTGGATACCAGGAGTGTGAATCCGAAATTCAGGTGGGTATTCAGAGGTGATATCCGTGTACATATAGGAGTGGGTGATATTTTTGTCATCGCAGGCCAATCCAACTCATCGGGATATGGCAGGGATTGGGCCCAGGACGCACCTATGCCCGGAATACACATGTATCGCAACCGCGGAAAATGGGACCTGGCCTGCCATCCCATCAATGAATCAACGTACGCCTCAGACCGGGTAAATGCCGAAATGGGTATTTGCGGGGTATCACCATATTTATCGTTCGGTAAATGTTTCAGCGGGTTTTCCCGTTTTCCAGTCGGCCTCATTCCCACTGCTCTTGGCGGATCACCAATCAGCAGGTGGCACAGCGGACAAAACGGCGATCTTTTCAGGAATATGATTGACAGAATAAATCAGTGCGGCGGAAAAGCGGCAGGTATCCTTTGGTACCAGGGCTGCTCGGATGCAACACCCGAACTTGCGCCGAACTATTATGAAAATTTTCGCCACCTGGTGTTTACAACGAGAGAGGCACTGGGCTATGAAATCCCGTTCTTTACATTCCAGCTGAACCGGCAGATTGGCGGTTTGCATGACGAATGCTGGGGTATGGTCAGGGAGGCACAGCGCATGGCATCCCATAAAATTCCCGGCGTATATATCCTTCCCACAATGGACTGCCGGTTGTCCGACGGAATCCATAACAGCGCTCACGCAAACATTCAGCTGGGTGAAAGGATGGCAAGGCTGTGTGCCGATGTGCTGTACGGTATGCCCGGATACCGCGCACCCGAGCCTGAATCTGTGATCTGCGACAATCAAAGAATGTCTTTAACATTTAAGAACATGAAACGAGGATTTACATTATTCAGTAATGATCCCGGGTACTGCGGATTTACGGTGGAAGACCGGTTGGGAAAAATTGCAGTAACGGCCTTAGAGCAGGATGGCGAAAAACCAAACGTGCTGCATCTTGCACTTGAACGGGCACCGCTCCCCGACGCCGCCATATCCTTCTGCTGGGAAGCCGACCCCACTGTGTATCCTCCCGTCGACGAGGTTACATGTTTACCAATCCTTTCATTCTATCAGCTGCGTCTTAATCAATTGTCAGGAGGTATTGACGATGAAAAATAACGGCTCATTAAGCTGGGATGATGTTAAAAGAGAAGCTCCGTCCTGGTTCCGGGACGCAAAATTCGGCCTGTTTTTTCATTTGGGCCCGTACAGCGTTCCTGCATATGAAAATGAATGGTACTCCAGGAACATGTATGCGAAAGGTTCTTCCCAGAACCTGCATCATGTTAAAACCTATGGTCCCTTGAAAAGCTTTGGATATAAAGATTTTTACGATATGTTCCGCTGCGAGAAGTTCGACCCCGACGAGTGGGCCGACCTGGTTATCCGCTCGGGCGCAAAGTATGCCGGGCCTGTAACCGAGCATGCCGATAACTTTTCCATGTGGGACAGCAACGTAAACCCGGTCAATTGTGTAAATTACGGTCCGAAACGGGATATTACCGGCGAATGCGCAAACGCCTTCAGAAAAAGAGGCATAAAAATATTGAGCACGTTTCATCATCAATGGCTGTGGGGCTGGTTTATGTCTACTGATCCGGAAGCCGATGTCTATGTTCCCGAAAACGAAAAATACTATGGGAAGGCGCTGCCTCTGGAAACCAACCGGTACATCCCCTACCGCCTTCCCGATGACGAGTTTAACACTATATGGAGAAACAAGGTAATAGAAGTAATTGACAAGTACAGTCCCGATGTCCTGTATTTTGACAGCCGCACCAACATTATCGGCGAGCGTTATAAATTTGAGCTTGTGGATTATTATTACAATATCAACAAGCAGCCCGAAGGAATTATCACATATAAACAGGAGGATTTTCCCGAAGGCATAGGTGTACTTGATATTGAATGCGGCCGTTTCTCCACTGCGCAGCCATTCCCGTGGCAGACCGACAACCGTCTTGAAGACAATATTACCTGGTGCATGGTTCAAAACCCCAGGTACAAACCTGCTGTTGAAATTGTACATCAACTGTGCGACGTGGTGGCGAAAAACGGAAACCTGCTTTTGAATGTAGGCCCATATGCCGATGGTTCTTTCCATCCCGAGGCCAAAAGGATACTTTTTGATATCGGGAACTGGCTGAGCGTCTGCGGCGAAGCGATTTACGGCACCAGGCCGTACAAGGTGGCAATTGAAGGGCCCACCGACGTTGACGATTCGAACTATGATGTAAACCGCATTAATGCTCAGCTGAAAAACGACGGAATTGCTTCGGATATAAAACTTAAAACATTTACCGCGCAGGATTTCAGGTTCACTCAAAAGGACGGTTCAGTTTATGCCATTGCACTGGGCTGGCCTGCAGATCGTGTTCTAAGGATTCGCACGTTCAGGAGGGCACCTGAAAATCCGGTAATCAGGCAGATTAAGCTGCTTGGTACCGACGAACCCGTTCTGTTCCGCCAGACCGACAGCCATCTCGAGGTTGAACTTCCGCAGAAGCCCCCCTGCGATTATGCCTATGCTTTAAAACTGGATATATAAATTCCATTATAATTATTTAAACAGCGTTAAGAAACGGAGGTATAGAAGTGAACAGTCTGGAAAGATTCATAAGAACGATAGAAAAAAAACCGGTGGACCGTCCGGCATGCTGGCTTGGCGTACCACATCCCCATTCGGTACCCGCACTGCTCGAACATTTCGGCGTGGAAACCCTTCATGAACTGAAACTTGCCATCGGCGACGACATTTATACCGTTGAGGTACCCTACAGGTCACCGAATGCTTCTGCAATATATGCCGCTTTTGACTGGTACAAGGACGGCGAAGTTGACGCAGTGGAAAGAACTCTTACCTCACCGGGATTCTTCTATGAATCCGAGGATCCTGCCGATGTGGACAAATTTGACTGGCCCGATCCGGCCAAATATATTGATAAAGATGAATGCAGGGCACTGGTTGAACAAGCACCCGGGGACAAGGCAGTACTGGGAATGATCTGGTCGGCACATTTCCAGGATACCTGCGCGGCATTCGGTATGGATAAGGCGCTTATAAACATGATGGTTAACCCGGAAGTGGTGGAAGCTGTAAATAACAGGATTCTTGAGTTTTACCTGAAGGCTAACGAGATATTCTTTGAAGCCACAAAAGGAAGGCTTAATGCCGTTGTCATTGGAAACGATATAGGCAGCCAGAGAGGTTTAATGATATCACCCGACCTGGTCCGCAGGTTTGTGATCCCCGGGGCAAAAATGCTTACCGGGCAGGCTCACAGTTACGGACTGAAAGTCATTTACCACTCCTGCGGGTCCATTGCCGATGTAATTCCCGATCTGTTCGATGCCGGTGTGGATGCAATTCACCCTGTACAGGTCCTGGCAGAAGGAATGAGCCTGGAGAACATCAGGAGGAAATTCGGCCATATGGGTGCTTTTTGCGGCGGAATAGACACCCAGGAACTGCTGGTTAAAGGTACTGTCGAAGAAATCCGGGCCCGGGTGCGGGAGGCCAGGCAGCTATTCCCGACCGGTCTTATCATTTCACCAAGCCATGAAGCCATACTGCCCGACATACCACCGGCAAACATACGGGCGATGTTTGAAGAGGCTACAAGGATATAAAGCTTTGCTGCAATAAACATGGAACACGAGTCAACCAAGTGGGCCGGCCTAAAACAGAAAATATTAAGGTCAGCCCTTTGACGATATGACAGGATGGATTTACCGGAGGCTGTTTTTTCAGCCTCCGGTTTTTCAGATTAACAAGCTGAGTATTGCGGCGCACGTCAAAGCCGCGATACTCAACCTTTAAGGCTATTGTTTGACAGAACCTGACGTCAGACCTGAAATGATATACTTTTGCCCTATAAAATAAACAGTCACTACGGGCAGGCATGTCAATATAATATCAGCAAAAACATATTGCCAGTTGCTTGTCATCTTCCCGAAAAAATTGTATACCGCGAGGTTCATGGGCCACATTTTGCTTGTGGACGACAGGTACAACGGTGTCATGAAATCACTCCACACACCCATGAACTGGAGAAGAAACGTAGTTATAAGCACAGGCATGAGCAACGGCATGATAATTCTGAAAAACAACAGCAGCCCGTTGGCACCGTCAATCACCGCAGCCTCATCTATTTCAACCGGAATTGAATTAACAAAATTGCCGATTGTGAAAATGCAGAAAGGGATCATGCCGCTTATAAAGGCAATTATCACTCCAAGCCTGGTGTTCGCAATCCCGATAAAATTAAATATCCTGAGCAGGGTAACAAAATTAACCGGAAAAAAGAATCCGCATATGATCAGATAATATATTCTCCTGGTAAGCTTTGATTTCCGCCTTTTTATAACAAAGGCGGCCATCGCGCAGATGATTACTCCAACAGCAGCAGACACAAAGGCATACAGGAAACTGTTGGAAAATCCCTGGATTAAATTGCCTTCCTTAATGACAACAAGATAGTTTGAAAACAACCATTCCTTCGGCCATGAAAGATTCATCCTTGCCGCTTCGTTCTTTGTCTTGAACGAATTAACAAAAACCAGGTAAAATGGGGCAATGACAATAACACTCAGAGTAATGCACACCAGCTGTTTCAGCAAGTAAATCACCCGTTTTTTCACCATTATTGCTGCACCTCCATTTTACTCATATATTTGACGATCATAATACCAATTAAAGCTGTAATAACAAACAATATCGTATTCAGTGCCGTTGCCATGCCATATTTGCCGTTTGCAAACAATGTATACGAATAAGTGGTTATTACTTCGGTGGCATGGCCCGGTCCGCCGTTTGTCAGAACGTAAATAATATCAAAAACCTTAAGTCCGTAGGTTATTCCGAACACAAGGTTTATTGTTATGGCACCGGTCATCATGGGAAGCGTAACATGCCACAGTTTCTGCAGGAAATTTGCCCCGTCAATTTCAGCAGCTTCATAGTATGAATTAGGTATTGTATTCAATCCTGCAAGGAATATTGTCATAACATATCCGATTCCACGCCACGCATCAACCCCATATATTGCTTTCCACACAACATTAAGATCAGACAGCCACTGCTGTTTTAAAAAACCAAGATGCAGTGCGTCCAGGACCGTGTTAAGCAAACCGTTGTTATAGTTCAGTATTGATTTGAATATTATTCCGATAATTAAAAAAGGCAGTATTGATGGAATATATAAAATAGAGCGGTAGATATTTCGCCCTTTTATTTCTTTCTGCAGCATAACAGCCAAAAACAGGGCTGAAGTAATCTTGATTATATTGGATATAACCGTAAATTTAAGTGTGTTTATTATACCCTGGGCATAATTTTTGTTTGATGTAAAAATTTCAATATAATTGTCAAAACCGATAAAGTTTATATCCTGCATGCTCCGGACATTCCAGTCGGTCAGGGAATAACCCATTCCCAGCAAACAGGGTGTCAGGAAAAACACAACATATAAAACCAGCGGAATAAATTCGGTTTGCCGGATCCGTTTCAGGGAACATGTTGCACAATTTGATGCCGAAGCAGGAAAAATCTATGAATTTGACGGCACGTTAAACCACATTTGATTTTGGGAGCGTGGAACCGAGCGGCCCGGGATATGGAGACCACAAAGCGGAATTTCATTTATGTTGAGGAGCGGGTGTTTTAGCAGGTCATTGTTGCCCAAGGAGCTAAAACACCCGAAGCAGGCCCCGCGGATGTGGTATTTTTGTTCTGCTTGCCCGGGCCTGAGTGCACATCTCTTGCAAATAAAGCGACTGTTTCATGCATTGCACAATATTTTTAACCAAATAAGCATAGCACCGATCTGAAAAAGCTGCGTCAGGAAGTACAGTCTTTGGCATTTTTTGCCGAATCGAGTGTTATATAACTCCTGAAAAGCTCAATATATGTTTGTTTTACCAATCATAATTTTGTTCACGATGTAGAAAATATGTCTGTAGATATATAAAAGACTAATGGAGGACATATGGTCATTTTGATCCATTTATTTTTATTCTTGTTTTCATACATCGTGCAGCTGTTATTATTCATATTAAGCATATATTATCTGATTATCATGATTTCCGGATGGATACCTTTTTCCGGGCAGAATGAAAAAAATAACGAAGTTTTTCGCTTCCACAGGTTTGCGGTGGTTATTCCCGCCCATAACGAGGAAAAGGTTATCAGAAGCATGGTGGAAAGTCTCCACAGGCAGCAATACCCGAAAGAGTTGTTTGATATCTTCGTTGTCTGCGATAATTGCACCGATAATACCGAATATGAAGCTAAAAGAGCCGGTACGAAGGTGCTTGTACGTCAAAGCAGCACCGAGCGCGGCAAAGGATACGCGTTGGACTGGGCTTTTGCCAGGCTGTTTGCGCTGAATGAGCAATATGACGCCATATGTGTTTTTGATGCCGATAACGTGGTATCAGGCACTTACCTTAGTGAAATAAACAAAATGCTGAATAACGGCCATGAGGTTATACAGGGCTATATTGACAGCAAGAATCCTTTTGATTCATGGATTTCCCTTTCATATTCCATAGCTTTTTGGCTGTCTAACAGGATATTTCAGCAAACACGGTATAACCTCGGCCTGTCATGCGGTTTATGCGGTACGGGATTTTGCGTCCGTACTTCGGTGCTTAAGGAGATAGGCTGGGGTGCCACATGCCTCACCGAGGACCTTGAGTTTACAATGAAACTGATACTGAATAATAAAAAAGTTGCCTTTTGTAAAAAAGCCATTGTTTATGATGAAAAACCGCTGACCTTTGCTCAATCCTGGAAGCAGCGCAAGCGCTGGATGCAGGGCCACACCGACTGCGCAAAAAGATACCTGCCGAAGCTTGTTAAAAAATCCTTCCTGGAAGGAGACCTTGCGGCTTTCGATGGAGCCGTATATCTTTTCCAGCCGGTACATTTTATTTGTTTCGGATTGGTAGCAATAATTTCATGGTTGAAAATGGCATTTCCGTCAATATCCTTCTACATAATCGGATACTCCTATCCGGACGATATCTGGTCGCTTATCGTTTTGGCCCAGATATCCTTTGGCCCGCTTGTTGTTCTCTTCGACAAGAAGTGGGATGCCAGGATTCTTATAGGTTTTATAGTATACCCGATTTACTGCCTTACATGGCTGCCCGTTACTATTGCTGGAATCAAGGACTCAGGGAAAAAAGACTGGAATCACACATCACATACAAGGGATATTTCCATAGAGGAAATTGAAAGATCATAAAGATTCCCTGTTATTATTTTTTCTTGGTTATTTAACCTGCCATATATGCCGACAATTATATTAAGAACTTTAACTATAGGAGGGTACATATGGCAGGTAAAAAGGAAAATAATAGGAAATCCGACTTGAATCGGCTGGCAATTATTATTGCCACTGTTGTGGGTCTGGTTATTGGTATTATTTTCAGCATAAAAACAAACGATTATACCATACTTCCTGTAATGTGCGTATTTGCCTTTTTGGAAGCCTTCTTGCTGAAAATTGCATTTGAGCTGGAGGTTAAAAAGCTTGCAAACACGTTTTCCGGTGCAATGCAGAAAATCAAGAAAGGCGATTTTTCGGTAATGATACAATCAAAAGAGTATGGTATCCTTGGGCCGGTTGCATCGACAGTAAATACGGTTCTCAGCGATATCAGGAACCTGATCGACGGATTTTTCCAACTGGCACTTACTATAAGAAGCTCGTCATATACAGTTAATAATGTCTCAAAAAATGCATCAGAAGCCGTACAGTTAATTGCACAAACCAGCAGTGAAATAGCAAAAGGCGCCTCAAGCCAGGCCGAAGAGGCCCAAAAAGGTGTTCTTGCCGTGGAAAAACTGGCAGATCAAATCAGTTCGGTTTATAACAGTTCCAATGAAGTAATAGTGGAAACCGACAGGATCACACAGGTTAACACTGCGGGTGTAAAAGCCGTTCAATCCCTCAAGGAAAAATCAGAAAAGAATTTTGAAGCCTCAGAAAAGATTTTCTCGGTTGTTGAAAAGTTCTTGAATACCGTACAGCAAATTACATCCTTTACCGAATCAATAGAAAATATTACCGAGCAGACAAACCTTCTTGCATTAAATGCTGCTATTGAAGCCGCAAGGGCCGGCGAAGCAGGCCTCGGTTTCGCAGTAGTTGCCGATGAAGTAAGAAAACTGGCCGATCAAAGCAGGCAGTCGAACCTTGAAATTGCAAATCTTGTTGAAAGTATCACGGAAGAGGCCAAAATCGCCCTGGAAGTAATGGAAGACCTGAGAAAGACATCCGAAGAGCAGAATTCTTCGGTTGAATTAACCAGGCAGGCTTTCAATGATATTGCAAACGCTATTTACGCTATAGTTGACAAGTTCAGGAATGTTAACGAATCGCTGAATAAAATGCAGGAGGACAAAGACGAGGTTATTCGTTCGATAGAACATATTTCTTCGGTTTCACAGGAAACGGCGGCAGCAAGTGAAGAAATGGCTGCTACGACGGATTCCCAGATGAAAGCATTTGATGAACTGCAGGAAACATCAAAGGGTCTTGAAAAGCTTGTCTACGAACTTGATGAAAGACTGAAGAAGTACAAAATCCGCTGATAGTGGATTAATGCCAAAGGTGCTGCCATATGGCAGCACCTTTTTGATTTATCTCTTAACCACCTTCACTCCCTGTGGAGTATCCTGCAACTCAATTCCCATTTCCTTAAGCTGATCGCGTATTTCATCAGCGCGTTTAAAATTCCTTTCAGCTCTGGCTTTCTGGCGCTCTTCAATGAGGGCCTTGATATTGTCATCCAGTTCAACATCCTGTTCCTTTCTCATTATACCCAGAACACCGGTCAGTTCGTTAAGCAGAGCCAGGGCTTTTGAAACTGTCTTTTTACCCACGCCCGAATCAGCCGTAATCCTGGTGTTGATTTCCCTGACCAGTTCAAAAATTACGGCTAAAGCATCTGCCGTATTCAAATCATCTTCCAGCGCTTCAATGAACCTGTCACGATAACTTTCTAAATTGCCGTAAACATCTTCCTCAAAAGTATCTTTTGCATTTGAAAGCAAAAAGTTAAGGTTATTGCGGCATTCATATATCCTGTCCAAAGCATTCCTGGCCTGTTCGAGCAGGGCATCGCTGAAATTGATGGGGCTCCTGTAATGGGCGGACAGTAAAAAGAAACGGATCACTTCATAGTCATAATGCTTCACAATATCCCTTACGGTAAAGAAATTTCCCTTGGACTTTGACATTTTTTCATTGTTTATATTTATGAAACCGTTATGCAGCCAGTATCTTGCAAAGATCTTACCGTTGCATGCCTCGCTTTGTGCTATCTCGTTCTCATGATGGGGAAAAATCAGGTCCTGGCCGCCGCTGTGTATGTCTATTGTTTCGCCCAGGAAACGGTTGGCCATGGCGGAGCATTCAATGTGCCAGCCGGGTCTGCCCTTGCCCCATGGGCTGTCCCATGCAGGTTCGCCCGGTTTTTGGGCTTTCCAGAGCGCAAAATCCATTGCATTTTCTTTTCTTTCGTCAACCTCGATCCGTGCTCCCGCCTCAAGATCTTCCTGGTTATGCCCCGACAGTTTTCCATATTCCTCGAATTTTGATGTTTTATAATAAACGTCACCGTCGACTACGTAAGCATACCCCTTGTCAACAAGGGTTTTTATCATATCAATAATGGCATCGATATTTTCAGTAGCCCTTGGAGCAATGGTCGCATCCTTGATTCCCAGGCCGCGGGCGTCGACATAATACTCCCTTATATACTTTTCTGCAATTTCAAATACAGTCGTATTTTCCTCATTTGCCCGTCTTATCATTTTATCATCTATATCAGTGAAATTCTGGACAAATGTTACCTTGTACCCGCGGTATTCAAGGAAACGCCGTAATACGTCAAATACTATAAACGGCCTGGCGTTACCTATGTGAAAGTAATTATAGACTGTGGGTCCACAGCTATACATTTTCACTTCTCCGGGTTTTAACGGGACGAATTCCTCTTTTCGCTTTGTTAACGTATTATACAGTTTCATCAGAATCTCTCCTCATTATTTCACCTATTGCAGTATATGGCTACCTTTCAGCAGTACTGGTTTTAAATGTCCACGTGCGTGTCCTGCTTCCGGTGTTTTGATTCCTTGAACAGCAAAGCACCTGCAATAACATTATATACTGCCGTTTTTAATTATTGGTGACGGCTGGGCGTTATGTACCTTGCTGTAAGGCGGTACCGAACTCGTCAGCCAGACATTGCCGCCGATAACCGAATCATGGCCTATTACGGTATCACCGCCAAGTATTGTGGCTCCTGCATATATAACAACATTATCTTCAATGTTCGGATGCCGTTTTATTCCTTTAACCAGGATCCCCTCGTCATCAACAGGGAAACTTTTCGCACCCAGAGTGACACCCTGGTAGATCTTTACATGGTTGCCGATAACGCATGTTTCCCCAATGACTACACCGGTACCATGGTCTATGAAGAAATATTCGCCGATGGACGCGCCCGGGTGAATATCGATCCCCGTCCTCGTATGGGCATATTCCGACATAATCCTTGGTATTATCGGTACTCCCTGCTTGTAAAGAACATGGGCGATTCGATGTACGCTTAATGCTTCGATCGACGGATAGCTCAACAGTATTTCCTCCCTGCTTTTGGCGGCAGGATCGCCCCTGTATGCTGCTTCTATATCCTTATGCAACATTTCCCTGATATCAGGAAGCTGTTCCAGCAGATGTATGGTTATTTCATTGGCCTTTTCCTTGCATATTGAGCATGTTCCCAGCCGAGTATCCTTTATGTCGCATTCATTGATGAGGCATCTTTCTATGAGGCTTTTCAACTCCAAAGCAGCGCTTCGTATGTTGTTTCCGATAATTATGTTTATGTCTGCCTCATCTATAGGGTATTTTTCATAAACGCCGGGGAAAAGCGCCGAGCGGAGCCGTCTTAATACCTGGTACACCTGTTCTTTTCCGGCAAAACCAATGGTTTTTTCATTGAAAAAATGATCCCTGTTTATATTTTCCAGGCGCTGTGCTATATCTGGAAGCTTATGATTAAGCCATTCGTTAAGTTCCATGTTTATCTCCTCCGGATTACAACCGTCTTCTTATTATAATACCCATTTTTATTCACTGCAAATTAATCTTGTTCCAGCGTACTTTAAATTATAATAGATTTGCCGTAACTTCACAACCGTATCGGTGACCCCGGCGTGTAATGAAGATGGCTCCAAAAGCATGTTGCTCTCCGCCGTAAATATCACCCGAATTACCAGCATGAACGTTTGAACAGTAACTTTTTCTTTGGTTTCTCAAAAGCTTTAAAAAAAGCCCATCATCATGTGAGGGCCGAAATAAGGGTAGGCAGGCTGCCTTGGTGATTCAAATGTAAAATAATACAACGTATTGGCAGTTCAATAGAGAATTTCTACTGGCCTATGTCAATGTAAATCCTTTCACCCTCTTTTACCATGCCGAGCTTTTCTCTTGCGATTTTTTCTATAAATTCATCGGTTTCAATAATTATTTGCTGTTTGAGCAGTTCTTCCTGGATTTCTTTTTCTTTTTCAATCTTTTTCTCCAGAGCTTTCATTTCATTCTGAATTGTGTTTATTTCATCCTGCTGTTGTACCAGGGTAATTACAAAATAAACAATCAGGCCTGACATTATAACCAATAAAAAAGCATTTATCTTCCTTTTCTTTTGCATGCAACCAGCCCTGTCTTCCGTAAAATAACATTTAAAAATACAGCCGAACTCTCCGATGATAAAGCCTAACTATATTGTACCATAAAACAGCAAAAGTTCAATATAAAAGCATTTGACCTTATATCCTTGCCAGTGACGCCTTTTTATGGCTGAACCTGTTTATTTTCATGTTATGTACAACTCCATATGCAATGACAAACCGGCACAGCATTGATAATCAATATCAGTCAGAATAAGCCGGTATGGTGACTCCTGGTTATAGATTACCATTCATGGTACACCATAATCAATATAAGGTTCTTTTTCAAAAGAAATAATATTTGTTGCAGTTTTCGGCGCATATAATCCTTGCATGTTATGTAAATACTAATTATAATATATGATTATATTCAGTTATTTGGAAATTTGCTGAATCAGTTTATTTATAACCAGGCTATAAGAAAGACGACTGACTTATGAATGTTTTTTTATTTATTTTAACGAATAACCTCATTCCAATATTTGCACTGATATTTATGGGTATCCTGATTGGCAGGAAATTTCACCTTGATGTGTCCACCCTTTCAAAGATAAATTTATATTTCTTCGTTCCTGCTTTTGTATTTGTCAACATATATACAACAAAGATACCCCTGGATATGCTGAAAGCCCTTCTGATAGTGATTCTTATCCTTATAATCAACTGGGTCTTCGGTTTCGCAATCGGAAAAATACGCCGCTTTGATGAGGGGCTTACCAATGTCTTTGTTAATTCGGTGATGTTTTACAATTCGGGCAATTTTGGCATTCCTTTGATAACACTTATTTATTCAAACAAGCCATTTGTTATGGGCGGCGAAACGCCATATCTTGACTTTGCCCTGACAGTCCAGGTAATTGTAATGATCGTTCAAAATTTATCGGTTAACAATATTGGTGCGTTTAATGCAGGCAAAGCTTCGGGAGGGGTTAAAGCGGCATTAATAAAAGCATTGCGACTTCCGGCCATATATTTTGTAACCGCTGCTTTTATTTGCAAACTGATACCATATGACTTCACGCAGTTTCCCCTGTGGCCGGCTTTCAATTATGCAAAAAACGGTCTCGTTCCCATTGCGCTGCTGACTTTGGGCGTTCAACTGTCCCACACAAAATTCAATTTCAAGGATATCAATGTTTACCTTTCAGTGTTTTCACGGTTGGTTTGCGGCCCGATAATAGCGCTGCTGCTTGTCCTGCTTTTCGGAATCAAAGGCATTATGGCACAGGTTTTAATAATATCAACGGGTATGCCGACTGCCGTCAATACGGCATTAATAAGCGTGGAATTTAAAAACCACCCCGATTTTGCTTCGCAGGTTGTAATGGTATCCACATTACTGGCATCCATCACGCTGACCGGGGTTATATACTTTGCCACCAGGATGTTTCCGGTTTGACAGCGCTTTGCCGCTGCATCTGCAACTCCATGCATGATTTAAATTTTCCGCATAATGTTCCTGATTGATCTGAACCTGCGCCCGGTCACCAGGCGATAATTATGAAGTCTTTTTCCTGTTTTTTGTGCGGCTTTTCCGATCAACGCAAAAAGCCATTTCACCGGCGGTCTTAACAGGCTGATAAGCTTGGCAAAGGGCCATATAATTACCTTGACCAGGAATGTGATTACTTCGGTAATCCAACGGGAGAACAGCCAGAAATATATACTTATTCCAAGTGCCAGGGCCATGAAAAAATACGGCCTTATTTCACCCTGGTTGCTGATATATGCAGTTATAAAAACCAATATCGCAGTGACTATCCAAAATAAGACATCTTCAACACTGATTAAAAATCTGCGTGTTTTCAGTGCTCTTCTTTTCATTCTTAGCAGGTCATAAATAAAGCCGGTGGTGATACCAGTAATTAAGGCACTTAAGAATACATTCAATTCATTCTGCATAGATTACCAAACCTACTTGAAAAGACCTGAGAAAAATCCACCTTTGCGCTGAGGGACCGCACTGTCAAGGTACTCAATAAAGCCTACCTCACCCTCAACGTCCAGTGTCGCACTTTCAACGTCCAGCTTGTTAATGTGCATATCAACTCCACGCACTATCAAAAGGCCCAACTGGGTATCAACTACAATGCTTTCTTCATTAAAACTCTCAACATTATGTACACCTGTAATCAATAATTTTCTTCTGTCCTTAAGAATAATGTTCTGATGCTCCCGCTCCGAAGATTTCTTCTCTTCAGCCATGATTTTCACCACCAATTACATATTCAGGCAGGCATGGGTCCGGAATGTAGTCCATGCATTGAAATTCTATGAAGGTATAGCGGTTAATATGCCAAATATGATTTGCTTTTTATAATATGATCAAACTTAAAATTTACAATTAAAAGGCTGGTGTTTATTATATAATTATAGAGAGTGCATTAAGTTTATTTAACTAAGGGGGTTTTTTTATGGACTATGTTGCCGGCCGGTTTCATCCCACGGTTACTCGGCCTGAACTGAAATTCAGAGCAAGAAATGCTCTGTCCGGACGATGGGGCACTGCTATTCTTGCCCTGGTAATCTACATGCTGTTATCACTCGGATGTGGCATAATACCCGTTGTTGGAGCAATAATACTCGTACCTCCGCTGGAATTCGGACTGAGTGTTTTCTTTCTGAAGTTTTACAGAGATGCGGATACACGGGTTGAAAACCTGTTTACGGGTTTTAATATGTTCGGCAAGTCGCTTGCGGTTTTCTGGCTTACAAGATTATATACCTTCCTGTGGTCGCTTCTTTTTATAATACCCGGTATTGTGGCATCATACAAATATTCGCAGGCAATGCTTATATTATATGACAATCCGGAAATCACAGCATCTGAAGCCATAAAAAGAAGCATCGCAATGATGCATGGAAATAAATTGACTTTGTTCATACAGGATTTAAGCTTTCTGGGATGGTTCCTCCTGTCCATATTCCCTGGCTTTTATATAGGTTTCCTGTGGTCGATACCGTATTATTGCACTGCCAGGGTGGCCTTTTACGAAGACCTTATGTATTCAGCGCAAAATGATTTTACAGGCAACGGTTTTTCAGATAATTACGGCTATAATCAATATTAGCCCGATATTTCAAAAAGCCCGGAAAAAACCGGGCTTTTTGTCAGAGTATTTCAATCATCCCGGATGCGTCTTCCTTGCGAACATGTTCTGAAATCTTTTTTACGCGGAAGCGGGTCACATTTTCGCCGAAATGTATTTCAACAATATCCCCTTCCCTGACTTCAGAACCCGGCTTTGCAATTTTTCCGTTTATTGTGACCTTTTGCCTGTCGCAGGCTTCCTGTGCCAGCGTTCTTCTTTTTATAACACGGCTTACCTTCAGGAATTTATCAATTCTCATCGTTTTCCCCTCTTCTATCCAATTCTTTGGCCTTATCCCACAAGGCATCCATTTCTTCAAGCGTCATGTCTGTAAGCTGTTTTCCGCTTTCAGAGCTCTTTGTTTCAATATATTCAAACCTCTTGATAAACTTGTTAATAGTTTTTGTTAAGGCCAATTCGGGCTGGATCTTTAAAAATCTTGAGACATTCACCACTGCAAACAGAAGGTCCCCAAGCTCTTCCTCTGCTTTTTCCATGTCCCCGCCTGTATAAGCCTCATGAAGCTCTTCCATTTCCTCTTTCACTTTCTTCCAGGCATCCTCCACATTATCCCAGTCAAAACCGACCTTTGCGGCTTTCTCCTGGACCTTGTAACTTCGCATCAATGCCGGAAGAATTGCAGGAACATCCTTAAGAATGTCGGTTTGAGTTTTGGCTCCTTTTTCCTCCTTCTTGATTTTATCCCACAAATCCAGAACATCGTCCGCAGTTTCTGCCCGTGCCTTGCCAAATACATGTTCATGGCGGTGAATCATTTTTTTGCTTATATCATCAATTACATCGTGAATTGTAAAGCTCCCGTTCTCCTCGGCTATCCTTGCATGAAATACAACCTGCAGCAATACGTCTCCAAGCTCCTCACAAAGCTTTTCAGGGCTTTTCATATCTATCGCTTCAAGCACTTCATAGGTCTCTTCAATAAAATACTTCTTCAAAGATTCGTGATCCTGCTCCCTGTCCCACGGACATCCATTGGGGCTTCTAAGGGTTTTCATTATTTCAACCAGGTCCTCAAAAGTGTATCTTTCCTTTTGCATAGTACCAATCTCCTCCCAGTTACCTGTTTAAGTCGGACGGGCCGCATATTTTCTCTATGCTTCGCGGAATTGCATCCCGGGAATTTTTCCATGGCGCATCCTGATTTCTGTAATCAAATTTCTTTGTAAACCAGTTGACTTCTTCTTTTATTCTGTCCAAATGAATCAATTCCATAGACATTAATGTCATTGTGAATTCACTGCGCTGTTTTCTGTTCAAATACTTGAGCGAACCTTCAAGAAGCATTTTTAAATGCGGCAGGCAAAAGCCCTTCTTGGAAACAAAACGGTTTTTAAAATCGGGTTCCCTGAAGAAAAGATATAGAATAACATCGGTGAATTTATCCATGTTGAAATTGATCTTTTCACATATGGCACAACTTTTTTCCAGTTCTCCGAGCTTGTCAATCATGGATTGAATAAATGCTGCGGTTTGATCCTTCTTTTTTCCTTTCATCAACTGCTCAACCATTCCTGATTCGGCTTCTTTTTTCAAACCCGGCAGGGCTTTTTCATACATTTCGTGCAAAATGCCGTTCTGTTCCATCATGTGTGTGTCTATAATCAGGCCTAAAGGCAGTCGGTTTTCCTGCGTATTGTACAACTTTGTAAAATGGCGGTTGCAAAAACCCTTTTTATTGGTTTCTATCCGTCTGTCGGGTTCCATCATCGAAGGACCAAGTGTATATTTTATTGCATCATCCTCTATTCTTTTTTCAAGAATACACATAGGGCACTCGGAATCCACTTCGAATGCTTCACTTACCGGTATCGTATAAATACGTTCCTTCAAAACAATACCACCTTAACCAGTTTATATAAATCAGTGGCCAGCCACTGTTCGACCCGTTCAACATACCTGTCATTACTGCTTTCATGTTTTGCAGGATGCAAAATCTGACACAGGCAGTATAAAAATTATATGTTATATTTTATCATTTGTTTGGTGAAAAAGGTATCCTTTGTTGACAATATTAGTTTATTGTATACAGACGGGCCAGGTGTTATACTCATTAACAAAGACATTTTACAGGTAATGGGGTAGTTTTATGTATCGTATCATATCTGCAGACAATAACGATCTGAAGGTTCAAATAGATGATTTTAATCCTGCCCATACCTTCTTATGCGGACAATGCTTCCGCTGGAACCAGGACGGGGATCAAACATGGGCGGGTGTGGCGCTTGGCCGCATTATAAAACTGAAATGGGATGGAGAAATCTGCACTTTTTATGACATGACCGAAAAGGAATTTACCGAAAAATGGGTGCATTACTTTGACCTTGACACCGATTACGGTACAATAAAAAAAATTCTCGGAAAAAAGGATGAACATCTTGAAAAGGCGGTATCATTCGGTTACGGGATAAGGCTTCTGCGCCAGGACTTGTGGGAGATGATTTTGTCCTTTATTATATCCCAAAATAACAGAATACCAAGAATCAAGAAAATAATAGAAGTATTAAGCGAGCATTATGGAGAAAAAATCCCGGGGGGCCATGGCCGTCATGCTTTTCCCGAACCTTCCTCTATAGCGCGGTCAACCATTGAGGAATTGAACATATGCCGCGGAGGGTACCGGTTAAGATATATATTATCAACTGCCGAAAGACTGTCACAGTCGCCCTCGCTTCTGGATGAACTGAAAAATCTTCCGTCAAATCAGTCAAGGAACCTGCTGCTCTCTTTTACAGGCATAGGAGAGAAGGTTGCAGACTGTATCCTTCTCTACAGCGGCATCGACAGGAATGCCTTTCCCATCGACAGGTGGGTCAAGCGTGTTATTGAAACGCTGTATTTCGGGAAGGAAACCGATGTAAATACGATTCGCGCTTTTGCCCGCGATTATTTTGGTGAATTGTCGGGAATTGCGCAGCAATACCTGTTCTATTATGCCCGCGAGAATAAAATCGGGTTATGAGAAGCAGGACCCGCCGGCAGCACAGATGTAAAGGGAAGATATTGCAAACTGTTGAGGAATTCAGCATTTAACTGTATAATTATTATTATATCTTTCGATAAAATATAAGAACGCAAAGGATTATTAACATGAATCATTTGTTTATCGTAAACCCGGTTGCAGGCAAAGGCAGAACACTGAAAATAATTCCGGATATAAAAAAACTGATGGAAAACCATTCACTTTCCTATAATATTGAAATAACAAAAGCACCCAGGCATGCGACCGAAATAGCCCGGGAATATATAAGGACAAACGGCAATTTAAGAATCTACGCAGTTGGCGGGGATGGTACGCTGAATGAAGTTCTGCAGGGAGTTGCCGGCAGCACCGCTTCTCTTGGGACCATACCCGCGGGAACCGGAAATGATTTTTTGAAGAGTTTTTGTTCCAAAACCGATCCACTGGCGATACTCCCAAAAATTATAAAAGCTGAGCCCGTACCTGTGGATTTGTGCAGGATGAACGATATGTATTTTATAAATATTGCTTCTGCAGGTTTTGATGCCGATGTGGTGGCAAACACCCAGTATCTTAAGCGCCTTCCGCTGATTAAAGGAAAAATAGCATATATCGGGGGTATCCTGTTATCCCTTATCAGGCTTAACAACTACCAGGCAACATTTTATATTGACGGTGAAGAAATACATATGCCAAGTGTGCTGTTATCCGCATTCGCCAACGGTAAGTATTACGGCGGTGGTATGATGCCCGTACCTTCCGCATCGCCCGATGACGGTCTTCTTGATGTTTGCCTGATAGACGGCAGGACACGGCTTAAAATACTCCGTTTCTTCCCAATGTTTATAAAAGGGGAACATATAAAACTGGAGGGAGTTGCAGTAAAACGCTGTCATTCGGTTAGAATGACATGCCCGTCACCCGTGCATGTAAACGCTGACGGCGAGCTTTTCAGGCTTAAGGAAGTCAACATTGAACTTATAGAAAAAGGTCTTAATTTTATTAACCCGGAAAATACCTAGTATCTTTTTAATCATCCTGTTTTTGCCGGCCCTGATTATAAACCCTGAATGCTGCCCGCAGAAAATGCCTGATTTTCAAATTCAGACATTTCCAGTATTTTATCAACCAGTCTCCGTACACATTCATCCAGCGGGTTATTCTGCGTGTCCAGTATCAGCTCGGGATTAACAGGCGCCTCGTACGGAGACGAAATACCTGTAAAATCCTGTATTTCACCGTTAAGCGCTTTTTTGTACAATCCTTTCGGATCTCTTTTCATGCACGTTTCCACGTCGGCCTTTACATATACTTCCATGAAATCTTTGCCTGCCTTCTCCCTGGCCATTTGCCTCATTTTCACCAGCGGTGAAATGAAGGAAGCAATAACAATAAGGCCTGCATCCTGGAATAATGCACATACTTCGGATATTCTTCGAATGTTTTCATACCTGTCCTTTTCAGAAAAACCCAAATCACTGTTCAACCCGAACCTTATATTATCTCCGTCAAGCCGGTAAACAGCCTTTCCCATACTGTTCAGAATTTTTTCAGCTTCAACTGCAATGGTGGATTTGCCCGAACCTGAAAGCCCGGTTAGCCATACGACAAGGCCTTTTTGGCCTAAAACCCTGCACCTGTCTGCCTTTGTAACTTTTCCTTCATGGTAAGTGATATTATTGCCGCTACATTTCATTTGCCTCACCAGCCTTACTGATAACATGATTCCACTGCATTTTCCGGTACTGCAACGGCGTGCAGCCCTTTATTTCGCGAAATGTCCTGTTGAAGGTTGAAATACTGTTAAAACCACAGTTAAGCGCAATGTTTGCTATATTTTCCCTGTTCATTATAATGCTTTCTGCAGCGTGCTTAATGCGGATTATATTTAAATACTGCTTGAATGAAACGCCAAGCACCCTGCTGAACAGCCTGGATAAATAGTATTCGCTGAATCCGTATTTTTCGGCAATTCCGGTCAATGTTATCTGTTCCTTGTAATTACACTCCATATATTCAACAACTTGCCCTATCCTGTATAACAGATCTTTTCTGTACGTGCTTTTAAGCTCCAGTGCACCGTTCGAGCCTTTTACTATTATGGACAGGATATCGTATATCTTCGCCAGTAATGCAAACTTCGATCCCAGGACTATATTTGACGCCTCTTCCAGCATTTCTTCTATAAGCCTGTAAACCCTTTGGTGGAGCTCCCTGTTGGCATCCTTTCTTATAAGGATGGTTTTTAAGATGTATGGATTTTCCTCGCTGAATATTTTACTGTTTATGATATGATGAAGATCAAATATGATAATTATGCGCTCACTTCCCGGCGACAACGGGTAGCTGTGAAGATCGCCGCCCGAAATGAAAACAATATCTCCTTCATCCAAAGTGTATACCTGGTTGTTTATGACAATATCGGAGCTTTTTTTGGCAGCAACTACTATTTCAATGGCATTATGCCAATGAGGCGGATACGTAAACTGTTTATCCCTGTTATAGATAATCCTTACGGGAAACGGGTCGGGAAACATATCCATTTCCACAAGATTTTCTATATGCATAAAACAACCCCTCTCCCATTCTATATTAAAACAGGAGAGGGGGCAATATGAATGTTATTCTACTTGCAATAACGCTTTCAGCGGGGCTTTGCCCATAAGCTTGATACTTCTTGTATCAGGCTGCGAGCCGCCGACATATATTTCAAAGTCGCCGGGTTCAATAACGCTCTGCCCGTCATCATTCACAACGGCAAGCTGTTCGGGAAATATTTCAAAGGTAATTTCAGCTGATTCCCCGCTTTCAAGCTTTATCCTCTTCATTCCCGAAAGCTGCCAGTTTGGAACGGCACAACTTGCTTCAACGTCCTTAATGTATACCTGTGCCACTTCGTCACCGGCCATATTGCCTGTATTTGTCACTTTCACCGAGACGGTAAAGCCCTCACCGACACCGATTTTACTCTTTGAGAGTTTCAAATCGCTGTATTCGAACCGTGTATAGCTTAATCCGAAACCAAAAGGATACAGCGCTTCATTCTTCATGTACCTGTATGTACGGTTTTGCATTGAATAATCGGTAAAATCGGGAAGCTCTTCAACTGTACGATAGAAGGTAACAGGAAGTTTTCCCGACGGATTGGTTTCTCCAAACAACACCGATGCAACCGCTTTTCCGCCCTGTGCACCGGGATACCATGCATTCAGTATCGCGGGAATATTTTCATCCGCCCAGGTAACCGACAATGCACTGCCTGTTAAGAGAACGAGAACAACCGGCTTGCCTGTGGCATAAACGGCCTCCATCAGTTCCTGCTGTCTGCCGGGCAGGTCCAGATCATATTTGTCCCCCGAACCGTATTCATTGCTTTCATGCATTTCTTCACCTTCAATGGTCGAATCAAGGCCAAGGCAAAGAACAACAACATCGGCCATTTCAGCACAGGTAATAGCCTCTGCTATTCTGTCATTACGTTCGGCAAGGCTTTCAACCTTGTCCTTGTATAAATGGCAGCCCATCGAATAATAAATTCTTACATTGTCTCCGACTGCTTCCCTTATCCCGTCAAGAACGGTGACATATTCCGAAGCCGTTCCTTCATAATTTCCGACCAGTGCCTGCCGGCTGTCGGCATTCGGTCCGATAACTGCTATGGACTTGATTTTTTCTTTGTCAAGAGGCAGCAACCCGTCATTTTTCAAAAGAACAATGGATTTCTTTGCGGTTTCCAGTGCAAGCTCATTATGTTCCTTACAGTCTACAACATCGTATGGAATGCTTGTGAAGGGCACCTGTTCGTCAGGATCAAACATGCCCAGCTTCATCCTGGTAATCATCAGCCTTGTTACCGCCCTGTCTATTTCCTCTTCTGTGATTAAACCTTCATCAAGGGCAATGAGGAGGTTTCCGAAAAGATTTCCGCAGTTCAGGTCACATCCGTTGCGTACCGCCAATGCAACCGATTCGGGCGCTGTTGCTGTTACATGATGATGAAGATGGAAATCGCGTATTGCCCAGCAATCCGACACAACATGCCCTTTGAATCCCCATTCTCCCCTCAGGATGTCGGTAAGCAAAGTCTTGCTGCCGCAGCATGGTTCGCCGTTTGTACGGTTGTATGCTCCCATAACTGCTTCAACTTTTGCTTCCTGTACCAGTGCCTTGAACGCCGGCAGGTATGTCTCGTACATATCCTTTTTTGATGCTGTGGCGTTAAATTCATGCCTTAACGCTTCCGGTCCGCTGTGAACAGCAAAGTGTTTTGCACATGCGGCTGCTTTCAGGTATTTCGGGTCATTTCCCTGCAAACCCTTTACGAACGCCACTCCAAGCCTTGCCGTGAGATACGGGTCCTCACCATAGGTCTCCTGTCCGCGGCCCCACCTTGGGTCCCTGAAAATATTGATATTGGGAGACCAGAAAGTCAACCCCTTGTATATTCCGCGATCACCTTTTTTTGAACTTGCATGGTACTTTGCCCTGCCTTCGGTTGAAATCACATCGGCCACTTTATATATAAGCTCTTCATCGAAGGTTGACGCCATCCCGATGGCCTGCGGGAACATCGTTGCTGTTCCTGCACGGGCTACACCATGAAGTGCCTCATTCCACCAGTTGTATGCGGGAATACCGAGCCTTTCTATTGCAGGTGAGTTATAAAGCATTTGTGATACCTTTTCTTCGGTGGTCATCCTGGATACAAGATCTTTTGCACGCTCTTCAAAGGAATAGCTTGGGTCCAAATAAACGTCTTTTTCTTCCATAATAACCCTCCCCGTTATTGAAATTTACAATTTGTCATCTCCATTCTATCCGAAAGAAAAATCAATTACTAATCATCATTTGTCATAAATTTTTCAAATCTTGTCCAAAATCCATCTTTCAATAAGTGCCCCCTGGGATAACTCATGTTTCAAGGGTTTATACCTTTTACAACGTATGCCCTGCTGGTTGCGTTTCAGGTAACAGAAGTATAAAATAATTGGAGTATGCATTTATTTGTAATACCAGTAACCCCGGTATTTTACCCGGACTTTATATGATGGGATGGTTAAATCCGATGAATAACAAAATTGAACCCTATAAAAAATATTAAAGCTGAAGTTAAAAACAATGCGGAGCAATACCTGAAAGCCCGGAAGTCAGAGCCTGCTGTTGCTTCAATTCTTGACGGAATGGATAAAAATACAATAGATGAAATGGAGGATAAGATTATAGGAGAGATAAATAAAAACAGTGAAGGCTATAGCCGTAATAACGGCGGCAACACCGATAATTACACCCAGCATTGTCAAAAAGGATCTGACCTTGTTCGAAAAAATACATTTTACCGCCATCCGGAAAGCTTGCCAGATCCCCATTTAACTCACCTCCCTGTCTTCTACAACATGTCCGTCAAGAATGCGGATAATCCTCTGGGCCTGCATTGCTATACCGTTATCGTGGGTTATAAGTACAATTGTATTGCCCTGGGCATGAAGTTCATGGAACAGTTCAATAATTTCCTGGCCTGATCGTGAATCCAGGTTACCGGTTGGCTCATCGGCCAGTATCAGAGGAGGACTTGTGACCAATGCCCTTGCAATTGCTACACGCTGCTGCTGCCCTCCCGACAGTTCCGACGGAACATGATGCGTTCTGTCGCCAAGCCCGACTTTTTCAAGGGCTTCGGAAGCACGTATCCTTCGTTCCTTTTTCGGTATTCCCGCATAAATCAAGGGTAATTCCACATTTTCAAGGGCTGTTAATTTAGCTACCAGGTTAAATCCCTGGAATACAAAACCGATTTTTCTGTTTCTGATATCTGCCAGTTGGTTTTCACTCATTGTGCTTACTTCTGTTCCATCCAGCATATATGTTCCCGAAGTGGGAGTGTCAAGGCAGCCCAATAAATTCATCAGCGTGGATTTACCTGAGCCCGAAGGCCCTATTATTGATACAAATGAATGAGCAGGAATATCCAGCGTTACCTTTTCAAGCGCTTTTACCGTAACATCACCGACAACATAATGTTTTGACAAATCTTCAGTGTGAATCATGGTCTTCCACCTCCCAGCCCGCCAAAATTACCACCACCGCCCATTCCTCCGCTCATGGGCATAGTGAAACCTCCCGGGAACTGTCCTCTTCGTTGCTGTAAAGTGGAAGTACTGTTTGTATTTGAAGCCTGCATAGGTAATACGACTACGTCTCCTTCATCAAGTCCGCTGATTACTTCTGCATAGTTTTCATTGTACTGGCCTATTTCAACCCGGACCATACTTGCTCCTTCATAGTAACTGTTAACAGGCGAGCTTCTGCGCTGGGTTCTTTCAGTGTTTTGGCTCCTGGAAATACCGGTATTGTCACCTGCCGGGCTGCCTCCGGGTCTGAAATTCATCCTGTTCCCGTTACCGGTACCGTTTTGAATATCACCTTCCTGGCGCGATAATTCATTACTTCCGGTATTTCTACCCTCACTGCCGGCATTCTCATCATTTCCCGGCTGCTTATTATCGAATCCTGATATATTCCAGTCAAGCCCCGGTTGCCTGTTATCGGAACTTGATATGTTTGCATCATTCTCCTGCTGCATGTTATCGAATCTTGATATATCCGAATTATCCGACTTAACCCATACCATGTATGAATTGCCTGCCTTCTGGAGTGCCTCAAGCGGCACAAGCAAAACATTCTCCTTGTTAACGACCTGGATTTCCCCATCCACATTCATTCCGACTTTCAGTCCTTCACTGCCGGGAATGGTAATTGTCACAGGATAGACAGTCACACCGTTTGATGAATTTCCTACCAGGGCTATGTTTGTTACCTTACCGATTATAGGATTTGTGGATGTTTCCTCCACCGCCTCGGCGGTTACTTTTACTTCCTGGCCTATGGCAACGCGGTTGATATCAAGTTCATCTATATAGACCGAGAATACCATTTCATCGGTATTTATCAGCGTTGCAACGGTATCTCCTTCTTTCAGTGAATCTCCCGCAAGAAGGTCCTTAACCGACGTAAGATATCCGTCCATTGGTGCTGTTACTATATATTTATCAGCATCGAACCTGAATTCCTGGATATTGTATTCTGCCTCTTCAACCTGTATCAGGGCGCTTTTCAGGTTTATTTCGGCTTCTTCATCGTACAGGGTGATAAGAACACTGCCTGCGTCAACATAATCATTCCTGTTAACATGTATTGCCTGTACCATTCCGGATGTTTCCGCATATACAGTCTTTTTCGTATACCATTTAAGTGAACCGGCAGAGCTTTGATATGTATTGTTTTCATATTCGGTTTCGCACCATATCGAGGTGCCTTCGGTGAGCTCTCCGGGATTGTTGACAAGGATTTTTGATATAACATTCTTTCCGTCCTGCCGAACAGATATGATATCCCCGCTGATTGAAGTCATATAGTCGGGTAAATGCACCGTTACATGCCCTGCCTGGCTTATATCGTCAGCACTCGCATCTTTAAAAACCACTTCGCTGCAGAGGACGGAATCATCGGTAATAGTGACCAGTTCCCTGCCGGCATTAACATCATCACCCTCTTCAACCATGATGTCGGTGATTTTGCCTGACACCGGTGCTTTAACGGTCAACGCTTCATATTTTTTCAAAAGCTTCTGGTATGCCAGTTTTTTCTGCTCGAGATTATTCTCAAGTTTTTTCTCTGAAATCTCGTTATCGTATTTATTCAATATTAACAGGACTTCTCCGGCTTTTACCTTCTTACCCTCTTCCATATAATTTTCCTTAACCGTTCCGTCTGCTTCCACCTTAATACTGGTGCTGACGGAAGGGTATACAGAACCTGACCCGGAAATTGTTACATTTAGGTCTCCCCGCCGAATGACGGCAGTACGCTGTGAAATTGCCGCGGAAACAGCCATCTCGGATTTCCATGGCTTGAAGTACCAGGCAGCCGCTCCTGCCAGGATTAACAATACAGGAATAATAAAAAGCCAACGTCGTTTTTTCTTTCTCATATTTTCTCCCTCCTGGTTAAATTGCTTCAAGAGCTTTTCATCCAACAACCTGAATCATGGCGACAGTACTAATTATACTTATGAAGAATTTGCAAATCCCCGATAAAATGAGGCAAAATTGTGGCAAAATTGTGGCAAATTCTGTTAAGAAAGCAATCCGGGCAGGTTTTGTGATAAAATATAAATTGCAATACAATGCGTTATTCTTTCACCGCCTGCCCGGTGAACACCCTGCCGGCAACACCGATTTTTAGTACTGAGGCGTTTCCTATGAACAGCAAAGTTATTTACATAGCCGATGATGAAATAAACATATGCAATATAATAAAGTCCTTTTTGGTAAGAGAAGGATTCATTGTTGAAACATTCAGTGACGGAAAACAGCTCCTGGATGCTTTTGTCAAAAGACCGGCCGATCTCCTGATCCTGGACATTATGATGCCCGAGATAGACGGATATTCGCTATGCGCCAAAATCCGTTCAATAAGCAATGTCCCGATTATCATAGTATCGGCAAAGGATTCGGAAACCGATCGGATAGCCGGTCTTACCCTTGGCAGCGACGATTATATGACAAAACCTTTCAGCCCGCTGGAACTTGTAGCCCGGGTGAAAAGCCTTTTCAGGCGGATCGAGCTTGACAAGACAGGACCCGACAATCCTAAAATAATTGATATACTCGATATTACCATTCACAGCGGAACAAAAAGCGTAATGTGCAACGGGAAGGAAATAAATCTTACGGTTATGGAGTATAACCTTTTATTGTACCTCGTTCAGAATAAAAACAAGGCCGTAAGCAGGGAAGAACTTTTAAACAAGGTCTGGGGATTTGAATCAAAAACCGAAACCCGCGCAACCGACGATACGGTTAAGCGTGTGAGAAAGAAACTTGAGGATGCGGGATCGTGCCTTAAAATAAAAACAATTTGGGGATATGGTTTTAAAATCGAAGACGGAGGTTAATAATGAAATTTCCTACCACTATTAAGAGAAAAATCTTTGCATTCAACGTATTCACTGTTGTCCTGCTGATATTGATAATTGCAGTGGCATTCAACATTTCGGCGCGCATTTACATGGAGAGGGAAACGTTGAACCAGTTGAGAAATGTGGCAAGGCGGGCCGAAGGCAGCCTTTTCGGAATGAAGAATGAAAACTTTTCCCCGCTGATAGGATCATATATCTCCCTGGTGAGAGCCAGCAGACAGCCTCATTTTATGTCAAATACCGAAATTGCATTTATCGATAAGGACAGAAACCTCCTTATACCAAAGGAGTTGAAAGATGTTCCCTTTGAATCCGATAAACAGATCATTTCATACATTCTGGACTTATGCGAAAAAAAGCAATACAATGAAATGACTTTTCAATACAACGGTGTGCAGTATGCTGCGGTTGTTATCAGGGCAGGCAACCGCTATGCAAATTTAAGCAATATTGTTTTTTATACGAGGATGGACAGAATTGCAGAACTTCAACGGACAATAAACCTGATCCTGCTGATTGTTTTATTCTTTGCTGCGTTAATAGCAACAATGTTTTCATCCTATCTGTCAAAGAAAATATCAACACCGTTGTCAAAGCTCTGCTCTCATATACGGAACATATCCGAAAGGCAGTTCAACCGCATACAGATCCCTGCAGACGACGAAATACTGGAGCTTGTTGATAATATTAACATAATGACAGAAAAGCTTGAATCCTATGATTTGGCACAAAAAACCTTTCTGCAGAATGTTTCCCATGAACTTCGGACCCCGATAATGTCAATACGCAGCTATGCCGAAGGCATCCGGTACGGTGTTGTGGAAAGCGGTGAAGCAGTTAAAATTATTATTGATGAAACCCAAAGGTTAACGAAGCTTGTTGAAAACCTGCTGTACCTGTCAAGGCTGGATTCCATTGACGAACCTTATAACTTTGAAATCCTGGATTTTCATGAGTTGTTGCATTATATTGCAATGCGGATGAAGGGAATTGCCCAGAAATCCGGCAAGGAAATCAGCACCGAAATAGAACCCGAATCGGTTAAACTGTCCGGGGACGAGGAAAAACTCACCCGTGCAATTACAAATATACTTGACAACAGTATAAGGTATGCCGCGAAAAAGGTGGTTATAAAATCACGGATTGCGGCCCGTGACCGGATCGAACTGACAATCTCCGATGATGGCCCCGGCTTTGACACCGAAGATTTAAAGAACCTGTTTACCAGGTTTTATAAAGGCAAAAAAGGACATTTCGGCCTTGGTCTTTCAATAACCAAGAGCATTATTGACAAGCACAGCGGAACAATAACCGCAGGAAATACCTCAGACGGAGCATATATAAAAATCACTCTGCCCATGGCAGGTTGACCTTTTAAAGAACAACTTGTTACAAATGCCTTCTTAAAACATGTTTATAATAATCGCAGCCACAATGCTTATTGTCAGGGTTATATTCATGACTGCGAAATTCATGACCGACAGTGAAAACGTATCTTTTTTCGTCTGCATCACTTTAAACCTGCCTATGTTTTTCCTGACAGGTACCAGTGTTGCAAAAAACAACAGTGAAGTAACGGGAAGAACACCTGCAGCAATTGAAATCAATATTGTAATGTATGCAATATAATACAGGAGCTCAAATAAAACCAGTGCCCTGCTCCTGCCAATGTATACCGGAAGTGTGAACCGGTCGTTTTCCAAATCGTCCTCAATGTCGCAAATATTATTAGCGAGCATTATATTTGCAATCCCTGTAACTGCAGGTACCGAATAAACAAAAATCGCGATTATTTCATTAAGGTTTATTTTCAAATCAAGAATACCGCCACGCATTGCAATGGATAATATTTGATCACCGGTCACATGGATAAATATTGACAGAAAAGGTATGATAAAGCCCATGAAAAAGCCTGAAAAGACCTCTCCCAGGGGAGTTCTTGAAATCGGCACAGGCCCCGCGGTATATACAACTCCAACAGCAAAAGAAATCATACCTGAAATCAGCACAATTATATTAGTATTCAGAAAAAGCATAATTCCGGCAATTACCGCTATAATCCCAAGAATAACAATGACTGAAACAGCTTCCGCCTCTTTTATATTGTCCCGCACAATGGCATTGTGCTTTTCAAACCCGTATCCCGATTTTTTCTTTGCTTTTTTAAAATCAATGTAGTTATTTATGGCTGTTGCAGTCATATCAAATGAAAGCAGCGATACAAGCATTAAAATAAAGTTTGTCAAGTTGAAAGAATTGAACCTGTATAATGCAAAAACAGTCCCTCCGAAAAAAGGGATCATGCTTGCTGCTTTTGTCTGGATTTCCACGTATTTAAAAAAGCTTTTTACCTTCATGCACTCCCATTACCTTCATTTGTAAATATTTAAATTTTTCCTTAACATATTATATCTGGATAATTTGAGGAAATCAAGGCGGATTGTAATTTTCACCGGCAGGCCGTAGCTCTCAAAAATGCTGTCCACGAGTCCTGCTTCGGGTGTTTTGGCTCCTGGAGCAGCAAAGCAACACCTGCTAAAACTCCCGCTCCTCAGAATAAATAAATTTATACATAAAAAAGGTGCGCATATTGACGCACCTGCTTTTTTCATTGCATAAATTCTTTCCGGTCTGCAAAAAATATGCTTAGAAAGGTCTTACATTAACTGCCTGCGGTCCACGCTGCCCCTGTTCTATGTCAAATTGAACACGCTGGCCTTCATCCAGTGTTTTATATCCGTCGGCTTTTATTGCCGAGAAGTGGACAAAAACATCCTCTCCTCCTTCTCTCTCAATGAATCCAAAACCTTTCTGCGCATTAAACCATTTTACAGTTCCAATCATTTTAACACCTCCAACTTTGAAACATTAATATTATGTGAACTTATTTCGATCTTATACGGCATAATTATTTATAAATCATGCAACATAATCTAAAATTGTCGATTTCTTTATCAAAACTTTCCTGATTTTGTTTTCAAATCAATTTGCCATTTGTAATAAGATGATATATAATTCGTATATTAAATAAGTGATTACAGGCAGATTTATAATAAAGATAAAAGTACACCACTCAAACCAGGAGGCCTTTTCATGAAAATCATAATAATTGGCAACGGCAAAGTGGGTTACAGCCTTGCCGAACAACTGTCACAAGAAGATAATGATATTACCATCATCGATAAAGATCCCGAAGCGCTCAGAAAGTCAAATGAAAATTTGGATGTATTATGTATCAGGGGAAATGGAGTAAGCACCAAAGTATTGTTTGAAGCCGGAATAGACGAAGCGGACGTTCTGATAGCCGCTACTGCCAGCGACGAGATGAACATGGTCTGCTGCCTTACCGGAAAAAAGCTTGGAGCCGAACATACCATAGCACGTATCAGGGACCCTGAATATGCGGATGAATTGTCATTAATAAAAAACGAATTAGGCCTGGATCTGGTCATAAATCCAGAAAGGGCTGCCGCCCGCGAAATTGCCAGAATTCTCAGGTTTCCTCAGGCCGAAAACATTGAAATATTTGCAAAAGGCCAGGTTGAAATGGTTGAAATCAGGGTTACTGAAAACATGCATATTTCGGGTATGAAAATCAGGGATATATCCGAGATTGTTTCATCATCCGTATTAATAGGAGCTGTTCTGAGAAAAAATGAAGCAATTATACCAAAAGGGGACTTTCAGATTAAAGCTGACGACGTAATTTACGTTGTCGGACAACCTTCAAGTGTGACAAAGTTTTGCAGAAAAATAGGCCTGTATGCGCAGAAAATCAAAAATGTCATGATAGTCGGCGGCGGGAGAATTGCATATTATCTTGCAAAATTTCTTGAAGAGACAGGTATGAAAGTTAAGATTATTGAATCTGACCATGAACGTTGCCTCACTCTTTCGGAGCTTCTGCCCGAATCGCTGATTATTAATGGGGATGGTTCGGATGATAAATTACTATACTCCGAAAATCTTCAGGAAATGGGAGCATTCGTATCCCTTACCGGTCATGACGAGGAAAACTTCATGCTGGCACTTTTGGCAAAACAGGCAGGGGTACCGAAAGTTATAGCAAAAATCAGCAGAAACAACTACCTGAATTTAATATCAAATTTTGGCATTGACAGTATTGTGAATCCCAGCCAGATTACCACCAACCTTATATTAATGTTTGTTCGCGGACTGAAAAATGCCATTGGGAATCCCATAAGATCCCTTTACAGGATAGTTAACAACCAGGCTGAAGCAATAGAGTTCACCATTAGCGAAAAAACCAGATTTCTGGATATACCTCTTAAAAACCTGAAAATTCCACAGGATGTCCTTGTTGCTGTTATTGTGCGGAAAAACGAGATAATTATTCCCCACGGCAATGACTCATTCAAACTGGGTGACAGTATCATTCTTATTGCAAAGAACAGACAGATTTTTGATCTTAATGATATAATTTCAGTGGAGGGATAAGTTCTTTGAATATCAGGTTGGTTTTAAAAAGTCTCGGTATTGTAATACTTACTGAAGGGCTGTGCATGCTTCCGTCTCTTTTGGTAAGTCTGATATATGGTCAGGGTGATGCAACGGCCTTCGTTATATCTATAATAATATGTCTAACAGTGGGATATGTCCTGTACAGAATACCCATAAAGAACAGAAACTTTTATGCAAGGGACGGTTATGCAATTGTTTCCTTAGGCTGGATAGCGATATCCCTTTTCGGCGCGGTTCCGTTTGTTATCAGCGGCGCCATACCATCATTCATTGATGCATTTTTTGAGACCACCTCAGGCTTTACAACAACCGGTTCAACTATATTGCAGGATATTGAAAGCCTTACCCACGGATTGCTTTTCTGGAGAAGCTTTACGCACTGGATGGGCGGGATGGGAGTTCTGGTTCTCACATTGGCTGTTCTGCCCTCCATCGGCGCCGGTTCATTTCATATAATGAAAGCTGAATCTACCGGGCCGAGTGCCGAAAAACTGGTCCCGAAACTCGGACAAACTGCCAAAATATTATATGCAATTTATATAGTTATGACCGCGGCCCAGGTAATTTTCTTACTGATTGCCGGAATGCCGCTGTTCGATTCCTTAATCCATGCATTTGGCTCTGCAGGTACCGGAGGTTTTTCAAACAAAAACCTCAGTGTGGGCGCTTATGGAAATATATACATAGAGATAATTATAACGGTGTTCACCATATTATTTGGGGTGAATTTCGGCTTATACTACAGGTTAATTAAAGGTGATGCAAAAGGTTTCCTGAAAGATGAGGAATTTCGTTTTTACATTGGAATAATCCTTGTTTCAATCATTTTAATAACCATTGATTTGTGTAAAAACGGTCTGTTCACATTGGGTCAGGGTTTAAGGCATTCTTCCTTTCAGGTGGGAACCATTATTACAACAACAGGATTCTCGACAACGGATTTTAACCTTTGGCCCACATTCAGCAAAACGATCCTGGTTATACTTATGCTTACCGGAGCCAGTGCCGGCTCGACAGGCGGAGGTATCAAGTGCCTGCGAATTTTGCTGCTGCTGAAAACCATAAAGCGTGAAATTTCGAAAATAATACATCCACGGGCTGTTCATACTGTAAAAACAAATCATAAGGCAGTTAATGAAGATACAGTTTCAGGAACATTGACCTATTTCTTTATTTACGCAGCCGTATTTATTATTTCCACACTGTTAATATCCATAGACGGCAAGGATTGGGTCACATCGGGATCAGCAGTTATAGCTACGCTCTCCAATATTGGGCCCGGCTTTGAAGTTGTGGGACCAATGGGTAATTTCTCAGGTTTTTCGGTGTTCAGCAAGCTTGTTTTTTGCTTTGATATGCTGGCAGGAAGACTGGAATTCCTCCCAATGCTTGTTTTGTTATCACCGATGGCATGGAAAAAGGGCAGCATGTAAAAAAAACAAGCGGCGCATTTGCCGCTGCAGATAAATAAAAAACATTGCAATGGATAAAATCAAATATCAAAAGGTTGTTTACAGGGGATCGTGATTTCTGCCGTTTCCAGGCCTTCTGCTTTTGCCGTAACTTTTACATTGCCTTCTTTTCGGCCTGCCTCGATATAAATTAAAAGCCTTCCGTTATATGCGTTCCTGTAAGATTCGGAATAAGGTGTTGTATCCCACAGGTTTCCGCTTTCAATACCTAAAAGCGAACCCACTCCTTCAACGGTAACATGAATTCTATTTTCGGCATTACATACAACATTTCCTTCTGAATCGGTAATTTCGGCAATCACATGGGTTATATCCCTTCCATCGGCTGACAGGAATTCATCGGTACATGTTAACCTGACAGCTGAGGGCTCACCCGTTGTTTTCAAAATACATTCGGTTTTTTCACCCTTTTCATTGGTTCCAACTGCTTTCAACTCACCCTTTGTAAAGGGTACGATCCATGACAGGTATCTCTCTGAATGGCCGTGCAATTGTTTTTTGCCATAAGACTTATTGTTTATGAATAATTCTGTTTCATTACAATTTGTAAAGCAAATAACCTGGATCATCTTTCCTTCAGGATAATTCCATAATCTGCTCAATTCTTTGCCGTGTTTGTAATCGAAGCTCTCAAATCTATCTTCTTTCAACGACGTAAACAGCTGCACCATGGGCTTATCCGACCATAAGCTTTTCCGGAAGTAAAAATTAGGTTTTTCAAACCCTGCAATATCCAAAAGCCCGGCCTCCGAACCATGGCATGGCCAACCCTGGGTTTCCCCGAGAAAATCAATGCCTGTCCAAAGGAACTGGCCGGAAATGAAATCATTTTCAACGACTGCTTCCCATTCTTCCAATCCTTTTGTATTCTCGGTACCAAGGATTATTTTTCCGGGATACTTCCTGTGATCCTCTTCATACAAATGCTCTTTATAATTATATCCGACAACGTCCAGGCAATCGGCAAGTCCTGTGATGTTCGACAATTCCGGAAAGGCAAGTGCTGCTGTAACAGGTCTTGTTGTATCATATTTTTTTACAATGGCCGTTAGTTTTTTTGCGATTTCAACAAGCCTTTCGGCATTCGGTCTGTTCGGATCATAAAGCCTTTCACTGACCGGCTTGTTATGGTCGTTGTTTCCGGTTGCTGATTTAAACAACGGATGACAGTATGGATCGTTAGGATAGTCTATTTCGTTACCAATGCTCCACAAAATGATCGAAGGGTGATTCCTGTCGCGCAGAACCATCTGGGCCAGATCTGCTTCATGCCAGGCCGGAAAATCCTCATAATACCCATAATGGGCAGGTGGATAGACATTGTGCCCTTTCACCCATTTATTCTTTACGCCTTCCCACTCGTCGAAGGCTTCATCCATTACCAGGAACCCCAATTCATCACATAAATCGTACAGTTCGGGCATATGCGGGTTGTGGCTCATACGAATAGCATTGCATCCCATTTCTTTCAGTTTCAAAAGCCTTCTTTTCCAAACCTTTTTTCTTACGGCTGCTCCAAGGCATCCGGCATCATGATGCACGCAAACACCTTTAAGCTTAATATTCTTCCCGTTAATGAAAAAACCCTTGTCTGAACAAAAATAAAATGTCCGGATTCCTGTAATTGTTTCTACCCGATCAATCACCATTCCGTCTTTTTTCACTTCGGTAACAAGGGTATAAAGAAACGGGTTTTCGGGGGACCAAAACCTGGGATTGAAAACTTCCAGGGTCTGCAGGTCATGGATTTCACTGCCTTTTTCAGCAGAAACCAGCTTTTCGCATGATGCTGCAGGCTCGTTGCCGGAATAGAGCGTATGGCATACCGAAATATTTGCATCTTCCTTCGCGGTGTTTTTGACGGCAGCCTGTATTTCAAGCAGGGCGCTGTTCGTATCAGCCCTTTTTGTCGAGACAAATATACCGTTTACAGGAATTAAAATATCATTTTTCAGCACCACTTTAACTTTCCGATAAATGCCCGAACCGGTATACCATCTTGAATCGGCCACATACCTGTGGTCAACCTTCACAGTTAATACATTTGGAACATCGCCGAAACACGCAAAGTCGGTAATGTCATAAATAAACTGGGTGTAACCGTTAGGCCTTTTTCCCAGGTAATAGCTGTTGCACCATACCATGCTGTTGTTATATACTCCGTCAAAAACCACATACACACGCATCCCGCTGCATTCCGCCGGAAGGTGGAATGTTTTCCTGTAATATCCCGTACCACCGGGCAGATACCCAGTTCCGCTTGAATGGGAAGTGGAAAAGGGATGCTCCACAGCCCAGTCATGGGGTATGTTCACAGTACGCCACGAGCTGTCGTCAAAGCCCTTGTACCATGCATACTGTTCTTCGCCTTCCTTGAACTTCCAATCGAGGCACAAATCAATAACTTCAGGTATATTATTTTTATTCATACACACCCAATTCCTTTATAATGGCAGGCTGCAAAAAGACAGCCTGCCTGTATTGTTGTATTAATTCAGCGAGTTAATTATTTTATTGAGTTTTTGAATTCTGTCATCTGGCGCTGCACTTCCTCAAGTACCTTGTCATAACCGGCCATTTTGAGTTCTCTGCGGAAAGCTTCAACTGCAGCAACCGGATCCCCTGCCTTGCCTACACAGATTGCGGGCAGATGTCTGTTTATAACATCACTTAATGCTGCCAGTTCGCTCTCAACAGGTGATTTGTCGAATACAAAACGGCCGTATCTGTATGGTCTTGCATAAGATTCAAAGTTATCATATATCTCTTTCCAGTTGCTCACTATGGTTGCGCTCGGGTATTTCAGTTCAAACTTGTCCATGCGTCCACCCCAGAAGTTGGAAGAGAAACTATGCTGTTCTGTAACATAACCTTCGGGCAGATCTCTTTGTCCTTTTTCATTTATTACATACTGCACACCTTCAATACCCCAGTTGAAAAGCTTGTACATGGTTTCATCATTACGTATCAGATCATAAACCATGAGAGCTCTTTCCGGGTTCTTGCATCTTGCGCCTATTGCGGTTGCTCCGTGGGTTATGGACATTTTTGTCAGGTTTTTGCTTTCCTCGCACCACGGGAAGAACTGCAGATCTGCACCGGGAATTTCTCTTTCAAGCTCACTGTATGCATATACATATGTCTGGGTATGGTGCTGGCGTGTTCCGTTAAGACCTGCTTTGAACTGTACCCAGCTGTCGGCGGTGTTATTGAGCACGTCTTCTCTCCAATATCCGGCATCTCCCCATTCTTTCATTTCCTTCGCGAATTCAAGAAGCATATCGGTACCATCGTCAAGCGGGTAGAAACGGGATCTTACTTCCCACCATTCATCATCGGATTTTCCGTATGCAAGCCCGTCGGGCACCGGATCTATGCATATGAGTGAAGATTTGGAGATTGTCCAGCCATCATAGAGCTGTTTCATATTTGATGCTCCTGCAATATCAAACGGAATGACACCCTTGCTGCCATAAAGATCCTTTACGCCCTGCAGGTAAACCTGGAATTCATCCCATGATTTTATAGGCTTTGTAATACCAATTTCTCTTGCCCAGTCGCCTCTGTACATATATCCATGGTTAATCCACTGTGAATACATATCCTCGGGGATGGCTATAATATTTCCCTTATAGGTTACTTCAGCCCAGCTTGATTCCGGTACTGTCTCCCATGTAATCGGAGCGTATTTGGGCAACAGGTCATTCAATTCCATGAATGCTCCTCTCTGGGCATTCGGCCACATTTCAAGCCAGTCCGAAGCTGTATTTATGAGGTCAAGACCTTCACCTGTAGCAAGCAGCAAATTATACTGCGTCATATAGTCGGTCCATCCTATGTACTGTACTTCAAGAGCGCAATTCAGTTTCTCCTTCAGATACTTGTCCCATTCTGCTTTAACGGCTTCGTATTGTCCGTTGGTAGGTTTATTTCCCAGGGACAGATGTGATATGGTAACAAATTCCGAGAGGTCTATTTCATCGGTGCCGCCTTTGGTAGTCGATTTGCCTGTTCCAGCCGGTGTATTCGCACAGGCTGCCAGTGTGGAAATCATCACGAGTGCGAAAATAAGCGCAAGTAACTTCCTGAGATTACTTTTCATAAAAAGTCCTCCTCTTTTAATAAGAATATTTAATTTCAATAACCAACCGGTTATTGGAAATCAAACCTAGCCTTTTACCGCACCAACGGTAATTCCCTGTATAAAATATTTTTGGACGAACGGGTAGGCAAATATAATCGGACCTGTAGCAATCACAGCAGTAGCCATTTTCATAGATTCCATCGGGATGTCGATTGCAGGAATATTGGATGCCGCAGCAGAGTCCCTGATATATCTTGCTTCGTTTATGGTATTGTACAGGAAGAGCTGAAGCGGTCTGTAAGCAACTTTGCTCGAAAGGAACAGCATCGAGTTATACCATTCATTCCAGTATGTCAGCGCCAGGAATAAGCCAACAGTAGCCAGTGCGGGTTTAGCAGTAGGAAGAATGATCTTTATAAATATATAGAAGTCTCCCGCTCCGTCAATAGTTGCTGATTCGGTTATGGAATGGGGAATGGATTTTAAAAAGTTTTTCATCAGGATTATAAGCCACGGCGACATAAGTAACGGTAAAAGCACCGCAAGGTAATTGTCCTTAAGCTTTAAAGTCTGTGTAATCAGCATGTAAAACGGGATTAATCCGCCTGAAAAGAGTGTTGTAAAATATATGTAAAAAGAGATTACATTCCTCAGCGGAAAATCGGGCCTTTGCAAAGCATACCCGGTCATTGCTATAATGAACAGGCCGGTCACTGTACCTATTACTGTCATACCGATAGTTACGCAATAAGAACCAACAACCTGTTTCGGATTCATAAAAATCAACCTGTATGCGCTAAGGCTCCAGGCCCGGGGTATAAGAGAAAAGCCGTACAGTGTAATGCTTCTCTCTTCGGTGAAGGAAGCCGAAATAATCAGGATAAAGGGAAGGATGCATAACATGCTGATGATGCCGGTAAAAACAACTCCTATAACCTGAATAAACCTTTGGGATTTATCAATAACCTTATGTGAACCTTCAAATTTACGAACATCTATACCTGAAATTACATCAGCATTTGCATTATTCTGCATTGATCCAACCTCCCTAAAACAGTGAATACTCAGGTTCAATTTTCTTGACTATGGTGTTGACGGTCATAACGAGAACGAACCCGAACAAGGACTGGTACAGCCCCACAGCGCTTCCCATCGAGAAATTGAAGTTGACGTTCAGTGATCGGAATACAAAGGTTTCAATAATATCGGTTTTTTCAAAGAGCGCCATATTATTGGCTCCTGTGAGGTTGTAAAACAATCCGAAATTACCTTTCATAATTCCGCCCAAGGCAAACAACAAAAGAATTACAAAAGTCGGCTTCAAACAGGGAAGTATTATATACCGGATGCGTTGAAAGGCATTTGCCCCGTCAATTTCGCTTGCCTCCATCATCTCGGAATCAATTCCCATGATCGCGGCGAAATATACAATGGAACCGTAACCTGTGGATTGCCACAAATAAGCAAGAACTATAATAAAAGGCCACAATCCCGGCATTGAATAGAAATTAATCGTACTGCGGCCAGCCTGTCTAAGAAGCGAGTTTATAAACCCTGTCTGAACATTAAGCAGGTTATATGCAAACACACCTATTACTACTGCAGATATAAAATACGGTAAAAACATTATGCTTTGTGATACTTTTTTGTATATGCCAAGTCTTTTGCCAATCATTTCATTAAACAGTATGGCCACGGTAATCTGCATGAAATTCCCGGTAATTATGAAAGCGAGATTATAAAGAATTGTGTTTCTTGTTAAAGTCCAAAGCTGTCCCGACAATACTAAAAAACGAAAATTTTCAAGCCCCACAAACGGACTTCCGAATATCCCATCCCTGTAATTGAACCGTACAAAAGCAAGCCATACACCTGGCATCGGAAGATATGAAAATATGAAGAAGAATACTATCGCAGGTATACACATGAACAGGAGAGTCCGCTTTTTTACTATTTTTATAATTTTTTCCTTCATATCTAACCCTCGTTCATATATTGTAACCGGTTACATTAATATTATAATTCCCTTTATGCATTCTGTCAAGAATTAATAATAAATATGAAACATTATTTTGTTTATATTCACTAATTACGGTAAAAATAAAATAACAGGTTACCCGTGAACGGGCTGTAACCTGTTACCTGTTTTATGACTTTATTTTCAGCGGGAAATTATTGCCTGAATGTTTTATTTTTTTCCCGGGGCAGCACAGGACTCTCTTTCAACAATACTCATTTTCAGGCTGATATTTGTAACATCCTTCAGCGGCCTGTCATTAATCATATTGTTTAAAAATTCCACCGCAATTGAACCAAGCTCTTCATACGGATGAGACAATGTTGTGATTTTAGGCATTGTTATCGTTGATATGGAGCTGTTATCAAACCCCAGGACCGAAAAATCCACGGGAACCCTGTACCCCTTCATGATGCATGTATTCACTACGCCGGCGGCCACTTCGTCGTTAATGGATATTATTGCAGTGGGAAGTTCTTTCTCTTTCAGAAGTTCCAGCATTGCATCCACACCGCCCTGGTATGTATAATTGCTTAGCTTCACCCATTCATCCTTTATTGTATAGTCATACAGGCTTTTAGCTTTTTCAAGCGCTTTAAGCTTTATGTCTGTTGACATGATGCCGCGCATACCTCCCAGAAAACCGATATTACGGTGTCCCAACCCCGTTAAATAGGCGACTGCCTGAAACATAGCCTCATACTCATCGGAGCTTACCGATGCACAATTGTCATAGTAGTTTTCCAGTTTTCCGTTTATAATGACAACAGGAGTTGGATATATAGTGTTTTTCAACAATTTAATATATTGTACATTGGTCTTTGTTTCATTAACACGCCCCCCCAGAAGTATCAATCCATCCACCTGTTTTTCACTCAGGCGCAGGGTGTAAAAATCCTGGAGAGCATTATCACTGAGGGTATTGCACAAAAACACGGTTTGTCCGTAATCTATTGCCGCTTTTTCAATTTCAAGAAAAACCTTGGCGAAGAAATGGTTTGTTATTTCGGGTAAAATAACTCCTATGGACCTGGTACGCTGGGTATATAATCCCCTCGCAAGCTCATTGGGCCTGTAGTTGTAACGTTCAATAACGCTTTGCACAAGCTTCCTTGTTTCTTCCTTCACAGCATCGCTGTTATTCAGAACTCTTGAAACGGTGGCAACTGAAACATTACATTCCCTGGCTATATCTCTTATTGAAATTTTGTTTTTCTTCATATCAATTCCTCTTGCTATTCATATTCTTTGAGGCATCAGAGGGACTTTCGGCAATATGATAACAACTGTTGCTCGGTGCAACAAAAATGTAACGCGTTACATCATCTATTATAGTACGTTTTAATTCGGGTTGTGTCAAGTAATTTATTTTCTGTACCCGGTTATGTGTGCCAATGCTGCCAACTCCCCGTTTTCATCGGTAACCTCCACACTGTAGTGAATCACTTTCCTGCCCGAGCTCACTTCCCTGGCAACAGCTGTTAAATACGAACCCCTTGGAGACTTTAAATATGATATGTTCACGTTAACGCCGATAGTAATATTTCCACTGTTGTTGGATGCCGCTGCAAAAGCATAATCGGCCAGCGTAAAAATGGCTCCGCCCTGTACCATGTTCAAACCGTTCATATGATTATCGGTGATTTTCATTTCCACAACAGCATAACCCGGTTCTGCCTTTACTATCTCTGCACCGATGAACTTTGCGAACCTGTCGTTCCTTACAACCTGTAATGCGTCCGAATCCATCAGCAATCATTCCTTTCTGTTTTATTAAAGGCTTTCGGCAAAATAATGCCAAAAATTTACGGTTAATTATATCAGACATAATATAACATAATTATTTTTATAAAGCCATAACAACACCGAACCATAAAAAAAGTCAACCATTTTACGTTACTTTTCAGGTGCTTTTATAGCAGCGGGTGATTCAGGTGATTTTACCGACGAAAAACACCCTTTAACTGAGCCTGGCATCGAAATACGGGCAAATTCACCATACTTGCAAAAAGAAACGTCCGGCAGTTTCGAATCTTTTCCGCGGTTAAGGTACAAGAATCGGGAAAAATATAACCCGTGATTTAAAAACCCATAATGCCATGGAGTGAGTTTTGAACCATGACTGAAAATGCTGCAATTTTGTGGTAATATATAAAATAATAATACTGTTTGCAGGGAGGTTTTTGATATGGCTGAGAAATTTAACAAAATACTGCCGAAAGATATAAATGATAATCCCTTTAAAGCATTGGACGACGACTGGATGCTGGTTACCGCAGGAGATCTGAAATCATACAACACAATGACCGCCAGCTGGGGAGGCTTTGGCGTTCTCTGGGGAAAAAACATAGCCATTTGTGTAATAAGACCTGGCCGTTATACGTACGGGTTTATGGAAAAATCCGACACCTTTACGTTGTCATTTTTCAGCGATAAATATAAAAAAGCGCTGGTTTTTTGCGGCTCCAATTCGGGCAGGGATTTTGACAAGGCCAGGGAAACCGGGCTTACGGCAGTTGAGACAGAAAATGGTTCGGTTTATTTCAGCGAAGCAAGACTGGTCTTGGAATGCAAAAAAATATATTTTGATGATATAAATCCTGAAAACTTCCTGGATCCCGAAATAGCATCCCATTATCCCGAAAAAGACTATCACAGGATGTATATCGGTGAAATTGTAAATGTGTTGAAAAAATCCGATGTTTGATCAATTTATTTCATAATAGCAGGGGGCATTAAATATGGAAGAAGTTTATGAATTTTTAAAAAAATGCGGAACATATTATCTGGCTACGGTGGAAGGAGATCAGCCAAGAGTAAGGCCATTCGGTACTGTAGATATTTTTGAAGGCAAACTTTATATCCAGACAGGCAAGGTAAAAGACGTATCCAGGCAGCTCCAGGCCAACCCCAGGGCAGAGATCTGTGCCTATGCAGACGGAAAGTGGCTTAGGGTATCGGGCAAGCTTATCAGGGACGACAGGGTGGAAGCAAAAAAGCATATGCTGGATAATTATCCTGAACTCCAGGGCATGTATTCGGCTGATGATGACAATACAGAGGTTCTCTATTTTGAGGATGCAACAGCCGTTTTCTACTCCTTCACCGAAGCACCGAGAGTTATAAAATTTTAGGCTGTATAAAATCACCTATATGGAATCAAGAGCCATATAGGTGATTTTTATAAATTTCCCAAGGTCATTGCGAATTTTTCAAGATTTCAGTCAGCCGCTCTTTCTCTTTCTGAGAATATTTATGCAATTTTCAAAAAAATAAGTATCAACATAACCCAGACCGCCGTCTTTTGCATAGGCAATGAAAAACTTTCTGACCTGCGCCCTGTTTTCTTCATATAACTCGGTACTCTCAAACAATTCCTTATATGATTCAAAAAGTTTTATTTTCATGCTGATAATGTTTTTAAAAGTGCATTGTCGCTCCACAAGGCTGTTTTTTGTTTTAACATAGTAGTAAATGGGAGTGCTCAATGAGGCAAAGGTTTCGGCATATCTTATATAGTCAAGGTTAAACAGAAAATCCTCGCACCAGTCCAGGTCGGTACAGCAATTTATCCTGTGAGCCCTTATTATATCCGCACGGTACAATTTGTTCCACATTACACCGTAATAAAAATTCGCAGGGGCTTCCATCATGTGGGAGATAAATTCCTTCTTATCCATAACCTTATTGGTGGAAATATTGCTTTTTTCGGATTTTCTCCCGTTAATGACCCTGTAAAAGCCTGCTATCACCATATCACAGTTTGTTTCATTGATCCTGTCCACCAAAACCTTTGTAGCATTCTCTGAAATCCAGTCGTCACTGTCTACAAACTGCAAATACTTTCCTGATGCATGAGAAATCCCGGTATTACGGGTATCCGACACCCCGGTATTCGGTTTATCTATAACAACAATCCTGGAATCCATTTTTGCATATTCCTGGCATATGGAAAGGCTGTTATCTGTACTTCCATCATTGACAAGAATTATTTCGGTATTTTTATACTGTTGTTTCAGGATACTGTTAATACACCGGACCAATGTTTTTTCAGAATTGTATACAGGAACTATAATGCTAACCAGCGGCAATGTCATATCTCATCCCCCAAAACATAACCAAATTACCCTGCAAAAACATCAGCAGTAATTTTCAGCACCTCTTAATAAACGTATATATTATATCACGATATAAGGCAGTTTTTCCACTTGCACCGAAACTATTTTCTTTAATATCAGATGAAGATCCAATTAAAAAATTCTTAAAAAACCTGCCAATTCAATTTTGAAAAACACTAAAAAAAAGGACTTGCAGAAATCATATCCGGTAAACTGCCGGCTTACCCAATGTATTGAAATACATCAAAGACGTTTATAAAGAAAGCGGGAGGAACTCCCCCCGCTTCTCCAACCATTATACCGGCTGAAATATATTAATTCCTAGAATTGTATCAACTGTTCTATATCTACAGGAAGACCGGTTGCAATTGATTTATTTGCTGCTATGCCCGTAAGTATGGAGTACGCACCGTCTATATGGGAAGCTGCCCTGTTGAACGGATCTTCCTTTGGTGTACCGAAAATATCGTTCAGAAGAATCGGATCTCCTCCGCCATGTCCGCCTTTTCCTTCTTGAACTTCAACTTCGTAAGGCTCTCCAAACATCGGGAACACCGCAATGCTCTTTTTCCGTACAGCGCCTTCAAGAGCTTTGTCTCCACCGGCATTAACATATGATGCTTCAACGATCGATACCTGTATCCTTCCTTCGCTGCCGTTAAAAGCAACTCTGAAACCTTCCCATGGCATATAGGCATTCAGTGAATAGGTCAATATGGTTTTGTCTGCGTATTTCACCATAACGCCCATTGTATCCTCTATATTTATTCCGTCTCCGAAAACGCTTTGATCCCTGAAGTACCCGTCCTCTTTCTCAGCATCGAGATACATTGCTTTCAGCCTTTCATTCTGTTCAAGGTGCAATGCAAACGGATCATTTTTTGCATACTCACTGC